>Ga0255363_100220_pt1 | contig 11622 bp, 10 predicted proteins | sample GFST100metaG_FD_186007 | JGI IMG/M metagenome (GOLD analysis project Ga0255363, IMG submission 186007) | Peat soil microbial communities from Stordalen Mire, Sweden - G.F.S.T100 | ecosystem: Environmental > Terrestrial > Soil > Wetlands > Peat | place: Sweden: Norrbotten County, Stordalen Mire... | reverse complement strand
ATATTTCTTATATTTACATAAATATTGCGGTTTTTATCTAATTTTCTCGAAACTGCGCTAATTAATTATCGAATAAATTTAATTAAACTATATATGGTAAAGAAAATGTTTTCTTTTTGTTAATATTTTAGATAACCAATAGGAAAAATATTATTTAATTTGTCACTAAAAATGCACTAATAACATATACTGTAATACCTAATTATATTAGGTTTCAATATGAAAATGACTTTAAAGGCTAAGGCATTTTCAAAAGGTAGTTATTGGTGAATCACAAAAGGAGGCTAGACAAATGCCGATAGAGTATAAATTAGAGGGTACTATTAGCAGTGATGGAAAAATTTTAAAAGGAACTGGGTTTTCAGTTACCCATATATCTCCTGGAGTATATGTAGTAGATTTCGATCATCCTTTCTTTTATCAACCACCAGAAATCACATTAGACGTATCTGGACTAACCCAAGGCGCAATTGCAAAGGTGATTGATAAAGATCTTAACGCGTTTAAATACTTTACCATTCAGGTAGAACCAAATACTATGTATTTAAAAGATTTTAAAGTTAATTTTTCAGTTTTTGGTTTGAAAGATTAGTCTTGGTCAACGATAAGAGAGGAGATTAAAAAATGCAAGTATCAGAAGATTTGCCAAACAGTGACACTAGAGTAATAGATGGCTCTATAGACGCTAATGGAAAAATTTCAAAAGGAATTGGATTTACAGTTACCCATGAATACACAGGGGTATATATAGTTAAATTCGATGATCCTTTCTATTTTGCACCACCAACCATTCAAACACTAGAAGTATTAAACCCTTTTCTTGAGCCTTATGGTTATAAAGCAGAAATAATAGGTAAAGTAACTACAAGTCAATTTAAATACTTTACCTATGAAATAAAAGATCATGATTTAATTATGAAAGATATAGATCTTAATTATTTTTATGCTTGGGGTTTTAAAAACCCAAATGAGTAGATTTTAACTCTCCAAGGGTTTGCTCCCTGTGTATTTAAATGCAGGACAACCTCTGGGGCTTTGCTCTATACCAATTATATACGATTAGTATTGTTTTAATATGCCTATGCTATATAATATATATAGCATAGACATATTCTTATGCTATAAAAAACATATAGAGGTAAAATTATGAACAATTTAAACTTTAAAGACTTTGAATTAAGCGAAAATATACTAGAAGCAATAGAAAAATTAGGATATAAAAAACCATCTGAGGTTCAACAAAAAGTTATTCCTTTGATTCTTGAAAATAAGGACCTTGTTGTAAAATCACAGACGGGAAGTGGTAAAACTGCTGCTTTTGCCATACCTATTTGTGAAAAAATCGAACTAGAGGAGAACAGTCCTCAAGTTTTAATTCTTGCGCCTACAAGAGAGCTAGCTCTTCAGATTAAAGATGACTTTACCAACATTGGAAGATTTAAAAGAATACGCTCTGCTGCTATCTATGGAAAGGAGCCAATAAGTCTTCAAATTAATGCCCTTAAGCAAAGAGTACACGTTATTGCTGGAACTCCAGGAAGGGTTATGGATCATATAGAGAGAAATACCATGAACCTTGAAAAAATTAAATACCTAGTCATTGATGAAGCTGACGAGATGCTTAATATGGGTTTTATTGACCAAGTCAAAGCAATTATAAAAGAACTTCCAAAGAAAAGATTAACCTTGCTTTTCTCAGCTACAATACCAGAAGAAATACTAAATTTATGTGATGCCTATATGAATAGCCCTGTTAACATTGAAGTTGAGTCAAAAAGCACTACTGCTAATGCAATAGAGCAGACCTATTATGAAACTGAACGTGAGGATAAATTTGATTTGCTAAATAAAATAATATATACTAGCTTACCTGAAAGTTCAATTATCTTTTGTAGAACAAAAGTCAATGTAGATACTGTTGTTTCGCAAATGAAAGCTAAAGGGTATTCCTGTGATGCACTTCACGGTGGAATGCTTCAAGCTGACAGAACAGAGATAATTAAAAGTTTCAAAAGAGGGGACTTTATGTTTCTTATTGCTACAGACGTTGCTGCTAGAGGCATTGATGTTGATAACATTACCCATGTAATCAACTATGATATACCACTGGAAAAAGAAAGCTATGTTCACAGAATTGGAAGAACTGGACGTGCTGGGAATAAGGGGTTTGCAATAACCTTTGTTTCTCCTAAAGAATACAGATTTTTAAAAGAAATTGAAGATTTCTATAGTCTTAAAATTAAAAAAGGAGAAATTCCATCTCCTGAAGAAGTACAAAAATGTAAAGAGATATTTAATGAAAGAGCCAAAATTAAACCTAAACCAAAGAAATCTAAGAATAAAGACCTTAACAGTGAAATAACAAAAATATATATAAGTGCCGGTAAAAAGAAAAAAATAAGACCAGGTGACATAGCTGGTACTATTTCTACCATAGAAGGTGTTAATCCTGAAGATGTAGGCATAATAGAAATTCAAGATAATTTTTCCTACGTTGATATTCTTTCTGGTAAAGGTAACATAGTTCTAGAAGCTCTAAAACATAAAACCATAAAAGGCAAGACTATACGTGTAGAGGTAGCTCAAAAATAGGGTGTTTTCATATGGAGGTGGTATGGTGTACAGCATTTTAATCATTGAAGACAACAATGATGTGAACCTTATGCTGGCAGAAGCACTAACTGATGCTGGATATGAGGTAAAATCGGCTTTTACTGGCATGGAGGGTATCAGCGAAATAAAAAACCATGCATATGACCTGATTTTGCTTGATCTTATGCTGCCCTATAAAAGCGGTGATGAAATATTAAGGGATATGCGTCAGTTTACAGAAACACCTGTAATCGTCATTTCTGCAAAAGACATGGTAGGTACGAAAATTGATATTTTGAGGCTTGGGGCGGACGATTATATCACCAAGCCATTTGATTTAGGAGAAGTGGTAGCTCGGGTTGAGTCCAATTTACGGCGTTCCCATAAGCAGACGAAGGAGAGCCGGATATTTAATTATAAGAATTTGATGCTAGATGACAATGCCAAAAGTGTAAGTGTACAAGGTACTCCCCTTGAGCTTACGGCGAAGGAATATATGATATTGGAACTTCTACTTAAAAACCGTGGCAAAGTCTTTACCAAATCAAACATTTACCAGTTTGTCTGGCAGGATGAATATTTTGACGATGACAATGCGGTTAAAACCCATATCAGCAATCTTCGGAGCAAGCTTAAAAAGGTTAATCCTAACGAAGAATATATAGAGACTGTATGGGGACTAGGCTATCGCCTGTATAAAGAGTAATTGAAATTATCACTTTCTAAACAATTTTCGTTACTTTCTTAACCTTTTCTAAACCTTTGGGTATTACACTTGATATATAGAAAGGTCAGGTGAACAAAATGAAAGATTATGTTTTGAAAACAAACGGCTTGACGAAAAGCTATCACGGCGTCAATGCTTTGCATAATATTTCGGTTACTTTAGAAGCCGGTAAAATATACGGATTAATCGGACAGAACGGTGCAGGAAAATCTACGCTCATGCGTATTGTTGCTGGACATTCTTTCCCCACAAGCGGTGGCATTGAACTTTTCGGGCATGCAGGTGAAAAAGCCTTGCAACTAGAAAGGAAAAGGCTTGGATGTATGATTGAATCCCCCAGTATTACCCCTAACATGACAGCAAAGGAAAACTTAAAATTTCACAGAATTATGCGAGGCATTCCAAGCAAAGAAATTGAGGATGAATTATTAGAGATTGTGGGACTTACTGATACAAAGAAAAAGAAAGCCAAAAACTTTTCTCTTGGCATGAAGCAACGTCTAGGTATCGCCATCGCCCTGCTGGGAAGTCCTGAATTTCTTATTTTAGACGAGCCAATAAATGGACTTGACCCATTAGGTGTTGTGGAAATACGTAATCTTCTGAAAAAGCTATGTGAAGAACGTGAAATGACAATTCTAGTTTCAAGTCACAATTTACCAGAAATGTACCAAACAGCTACGGATTACATTATTATTCACAAAGGTGAAATAAAACAAACTTTAACCCATGCTGAGCTTGAAGAACGTTGCAAACATCATATTCTCATAAGCTGTGATGAGCCAGAAAAATTGGTGAGCGTTTTAGAAATGAAACTGAACACAACTAGCTTCAAAGTTATGCCAGATAAAACTATTAAGCTGTTTGATTATCTGGAAGAAAAAGAACGGGTAGCAAGAGTCCTCTTTGAAAACAGCATTATTGTTACAAACTTTTCAAATGAGGGTGATACTCTTGAAGATTACTTTGTTTCTATTGTTGGAGGTGGAAAGAATGTATAATCTAATCCGTGCTGATTTATTTAAGTTACGCAAATCAATGGCAATTAAGGTTCTATTTGCAATCACAACTGCAAGTGCGGTGACCATGGCGATGATAGCGTATCTGATAGCTCAGGGTAAACTTGCTGCCAGCATGAGTGGAACAGGTTTCCTATTCTCTGATGTGGACATGATAAGTATTCTCGGTGGCGTTATTGCAGGGGTTTTTATATGCGGTGATTTCGATAATAAAACAATCCATGATGCTATTGCAAATGGCTGTAGTAGGTGTACCGTAATAGTTAGTAAGGCAACGGTATTTTCCTGTGCTATAGCCTTCATTCTACTTCCATATGCTATCATAACAGGTATTGCCCTTAGCACAGGTTGCAAGTTCAGTGTGGGTTCTATAGCAATTGGCTTCCTGCATGTCCTGACGTCAGAGGCTGGTAACCCCTTTTCAGCATCAGAGATATGGAAACTGATAGCTGTAATGTTTACCTTGATAATCGTATATGTGGCGCAGCTGAGTCTCTGTGTACCACTTGCCTTTGCGCTTAAGAAGCCAGTGCTTGTAGTTGCTATTTATTATGCTTTTTCTATTCTTTCTGGGCAGTTGGCCAAATTAAGAGGTAGCTCTCAGGTTTTTAAGTGTATTTTTGACTGTACGCCATATGGAGGCAACTACTATTTTGTCACATTGCATTCGGGGGCGGGAGACATGTTCAAGGCAATCTTTGTTAGTCTGATATTTATAATTGTAATGATTGCTGTTACGTACTGTGCATTTAGAAAATCAGAGCTTAAGTAGCTCAAAAATAGGTTAGAAAAAGAAAGGTTGGTGAAAGTATTGGCAATTGCAGTTGGTATCCTTACTACTATTGTTATACTACTTGTTCTATATATTGCTTTTGTTCAGCTGCAATTGCATAACATCAACAAACAGCTTTACAAAAGGATATCTGAAAATACTCGCCAGCATATGAGCTTGGAGCTGTTTAACCGTGAACTGAATGACCTAGCTGTGAATATTAATAAATGCTTAAAGGCGGAGGAAATACTTCGTCTTAAAACCATTGGTGAAGAGAAGAGATTCAAGGAATTGATTGCTAATATTTCTCACGATCTCCGCACGCCACTTACTGCCATTAAAGGATACCAGCAGCTTATGGAAAAAGATGACTTAACGGACTCCCAACGCCATAAACTCCAGATTGCAAATAAGCACGCAGAAGAATTAGGACGTCTCATAGAGGATTTCTTTGAGTACTCCTATCTCATAAATGTAGAACCTATAGTTAACATTGAACGGATTAATGTTACAAATCTTGTGACAGATTGCCTTGCAGCTTTAGTACCTACCCTAGAAGAAAACAACCTGACCGTACAATTTGATGAAACCCCATCTATTTTTGTTCTTGCTGACAAAGAAATGGTCACAAGGATTGTCCACAATCTGATTCGCAACTGTGTCCAGCATTCCGCGGGAAATATTATAGATGTAAGCCTGGTAGCAAGGGATAAAGCAGTCATTTCATTTCGTAATGCCGTGAATCCTAATTCCCAGCTTGATGTAGAGAGACTCTTTGACCGTTTCTATACAGCTCATAAAGCTAGAACGAAATCCACAGGACTCGGTCTATCCATCGTAAAATTACTTTCGGAGCAAATGGGTGGCAGCGTAGAGGCACAAATGAAGGATGGCATGCTGGATCTTCAAGTGAAACTGCCGTTGTATAAAAATTAATGTGACATAAATCTTCTTTTAATGCATGTTTTTCACATAATCTATTACAAAATTCTTAAAGCTTTCTGCTGCCTTTGACAAGTATCTTCCCTTTAACCAAGACATAGAAATTTCCATTTTACAATTCGGATTTTTGATTTTTATAAAATTTAAATAAGGATAGCGATCTTCATATTTTTTACATACAGATTCAGGTATTAATGCCATTCCCCTACCTAGCTGTGCCATATCATACATAAGCAAGTAGTCAACTTCAAAAATCACATTTGGACTAAATCCAGCCTCATTACATAAGCTATCTGTAAAGTTTCTATAACTATAGCTATGAGCTAAAGCTATAAAAGATTCATTAGCCGCCTCACTCAAGTTTACATATTTTCTATTTGCAAATTTATGATTTTTTTGTACCACAAGTACAACCTCATCCTCCCAAAGCTTAACACATTCAATATCATTATTTTCTATTGGCGGAAATGTTATGGCCAAATCAATTTCTCCAGCTCTCATTTGCTCTTCAATTATATCTTTTAAATTCAAAGACTGCTTTATTTTTATCTCAGAACGAATTGACAGGAAGTCTTTTAATATATCTGATAAAAATGTAGTATTAGTAGTGGCAATACGAATATTGTTATCTTTCATATTAAGCATATCCTTTATTTCAACCCTTGAATTCTCAAGTTCACAAAATATAGAATCAACATGGGTTAAGAACACTTTTCCAAATTCATTAAGTTTAATATTTCTTCCTGTTCTTGAGAATAAAGGTGTACCAATTTCCTCTTCAAGTCTAGATATCATAATACTTAAAGCTGGTTGTGAAATATTAAGTTTTTCTGCTGACTTTGTAATATGCTCATATCTTGCAACGGTTTGAAAATATTTAAGTTGGAGAAGTTCCATATCAACACCTCTTTCATATGCCATATATTATAGCATAAAAAAGAGTCGTTAAAACCATACAGATTTTAACGACTCTTTTTTATGTTATGCTACTTCACTAGCTTCTTCTATTTCAACTTTCTTAATTGCAACTTTTTTAACATTTCCAATTATAAAGCTTCCTACCAAAAATATAACCGTAAAAGTAAGAAGTACATATATATCACTCATAAATCCAGCATGGTTTATTCCACTAATAATCATCCTAAGTGAGTTAATAGCATAAGTCATTGGAATATAACTATTAATTATTCTATAAAACTTTGGTGCTGTTTCTATAGGGAAGGTTCCACCTGAAGATGCTAGCTGCAGTATGAAAAGAACAAATGTAACTGCTGCACCTGGAAGTCCCATTACGTTAGATATACTGTACATTATACCAAAGAATACTACTGATATAAACATGCAACCCAAATATAAATATCCCATATTTACAGCACTTATATTTAGCACTTGTTTTAATGTAAATGTTAATATGCACGCTTGAACTACTACTAAAATAGAACCTAATAAGAATTTTCCTGCAAAACTATCAAGCAGTTTATTCTTAGAATTACCCATGAATTTTATAAGTGAAATTATTATATTTATAAACATTGCTCCTAGCCATAAAGATAATGCTATAAAATAAGGTGCTAAACCTTCACCGTAATATTTTACGTTGTTAATTGAAGTATCTTTTACTGTAATTGGATTAGACAAATATTTAGACATATTATTTGAAGTAAATTTAAGATTGCTAGTCATGGTATTATATCCACTGTTTAATCCATTATTTAATGTTCCTGCGCCTTGACTTACTTGACTTAGTCCTGTACTCAATGTGTTAGAACCGTCATTAAGCTGATATAATCCTGCTGATAATTGTCCTGTTTTATTTGCTGCTTCATTTAATCCATTTAACACTGTACTTGTTCCAGTTTGTAACTGGTTAGCTCCATTAATAAGTTGGTCTACTGCATTTCCTGCACTTGTTTGGTTATTATTAATAGTACTTTCTTCTTGACTTGTACCAGCTGCAACTTGTTCAGCTCCAATTTGAGCATTAGCTAAACCCACTTGAAGTGGTTGCATAGAAGTTGAAGCTTGTTCAAGCGGCTTTCCTATATTATCTCCAATATCACTACTTTGAAGTTTGCTAATTATTTCTTCTGCTTCACCGATTTCTTTAGCGTCTGCTTGTGACAACTTTAACTGTTTCAAATCTGCATTAAGTGTTGGATCTGAAAGACATGAATTTGCCTGATTAATATAAGTTGCAACACCATCTACCCCCGTTGCCGCACTGCTTAGCTGACTTTGAAATTTTGGACTTGAAGCATCAACTAAGTTTTTCATTTGAGTTATGCCATTTGATAACTGACTTGCTCCTGTTGCAACCTTACCTGGTCCATCATTTTTAACAGTTAGTCCTGCCTTAAGCTGATCTAATCCACTAGTTAATGCCTCTTCACCGTTTAATATTTGGCCTTGTCCACCTACTGCTTCCATCAATCCATTTTTAAGTGCTTTCGAACCGTCTGCTGCAGTACCTATACCCGTTGTAAGAGCATTACTTCCTGACAAAAGTTTTTCATTACCATCATAAAGTTTTTTAGCTCCATCTGCTGCATCACTTAATGAATTTTTAACCTGATATAAATTATCTACTAATGTCTTAGATGTTTCCTCATCAATATTTGATGCTACCTCAGTCTTAATACCTTCTGCAACCCTCTCAGAAACCTGTGAGAACAGAAAATTTGCCCCTTTATTTGCACTATATATTATTTGTGGCTTATCTAATTTTCCGTCTTTTACATCTGCAATTTTTGAAGAAAAGTTCTCAGGTATTATTATTTCAGCATAATAATCTCCTTTGTAAACTCCACTATCTGCCTGATTTTTATTAACAAAAGACCATTTTACACTGTCATCATTTTTAAGTTTATTCTCTAAATCTTTTCCTAAATTATATGTTTTTCCATCCTTTGAAATTGGTTTATCTAAATTTACAAATGCTACTGGTACATTACTAAACTTACCGTAAGGATCCCAAAAAGCACCTAGATAAATAGCTGAATATAATGTTGGAATGAATAAAACTGCTAACACAACGACTGTTAATATTTTCTTAAAATGTTTCCCACTTGTAATATCTTGTTTTAACTGCATACGCTACTACCTCCTTACATTAACATTTACATTTTGACATCTGAAACTAATAATATTCTCATGAGCTTAAAATTATATTAATCCTATATGTATATATAGTCAAATATATGTTTTTATATAAATACATTTAATACAGTATATATTTTCGTTATAATCTGTATCCCCTATAAAATTGATAGTTTGCTCTAACCCTATAAAATCCTAATGCTAGAGGCGTCTCAATACATGCTTCAACTCAATCCGTTGCATCATATTTTTTAGCTAAATTTTCTTTACAATACAACAAAATTCCTCTTTCATTTCATTTTTTTATTAAGCCACGTTTGCAAAATATCACCCATTATGTGTAATTTATACACAGTTCAACTACATCTGCAATTATATATGATTATTAGTACATGGTCAATAATTTTAACAAAAAGGATATTTGAAAATGATTTTCCTTATTTTTCAAATATCCCATATGATGAATCAATAATATTTATACAATATTTTCTGATTTTAATTTATCAGTATAGCATTGTTCTTTTCTATTAAAGGGTACTGCTATTAATCCGAAAATTGATATCACTCCAATTATTAAGAAACATTTATTATAAACCTTATTACTTTCATCAGTTTTTATTATTTTAGCATCATCAATAACATTATATATTTCCTTTTCTTGCCTAGTGAAGTTTTCCATAACCAACGGTCTTATTTTACTTGGCGTAACGGCTAATACTTGCTTTTCCTTATATTGCACTAAACTTTTCACCTTTTCTTTTGAGAATGCAGTTTCACTATTAGACTTTGATGTTTTTATATTAGAAACAATTCCATCTTTTACTTGCTGCTCAAGAACAACATTTTTATTTACTTTATCAATAATTTGCTCTTTTGTATTATTAATAGCTACAGTAGTATAATGACTACTTAATGTGGCTACTAAAGCAATAGCTACGCATGCTGTTAGCTGTCTCAAACTATTTAATATTCCCGAAGCAATACCATTTTTATCCAAAGATATTTCTTCAAAAGCACTTTGATATAATGGTGTTGTTGATCCAATTCCTAATCCAAGTAAAATGAATGCACTATAAATTATTTTTGTGTTATTCGTACTGTTCATAAAAACAAACATTAAATTTCCTAAAATCACAAAGACAATTCCAGACAAAGAAGTTAACTTTACTGATATTTTCTTTGCAATTAAGCCAAAGATTGGTGCCATTATGAAAGATACAGCACTTACTATTCCAAGTATCAAACCAGATTTCAGTACGGTATAGCCTAACTGAATTTCAAGATAAAAATTCATTAGATATGAAACTGGAATATATGCAAAGAATACTACAGAAATTAAAATAATCGATGCTGTAAAACTTCTTGTCTTAAACAGTTTAAACTCTATCATAGGATTCTTTATTCTTCTCTCATAAACTAAAAATACACTTATTGAAATTATAGATGTTACTATTAAAGCTAATATTTTTTTACTTGCCCATCCATAATCATTGCCCTTTACAAGAAAGAAAGTAAGCGCTCCCAGCCCATACGCTAAAAGAACTGATCCCACTAAGTCCACTTTTTTTTCAATTGTTCTGTCATAACATTCTTTTACATATTTTGCTCCTAAAATTAAAGCTACTATAACAAAAGGAATATTCACATAAAAAATCGCCTTAAACCCAAAAAACTCATTTAAGATGCCTCCCATAACAGGGCCAGAAGCTGCTGATATGGAAATAATCATACCAATAATTATAGCTAATTTACTCATGGCTTCTTTTCCAAACAATTCTATACCTAATGGGATAGCCAGTGGCGTTAAAATTGCAGCTCCAACTCCTTGAATAATTCTAAAACTTATAATCATAGCTATTGAAGTTGAAAGTCCGCAACAAATAGATGCAACACCAAAAACTATAAGCCCAATTAGAAACAATTTTTTTCTCCCATAAATATCTGCTATTTTAGAAAAATTAATAAGCAATGCGGAAAAAGGAATTAAATACGCTGTACTTACCCAAGATATTCCTGTGATATCTGTATTAAAGTAATTTGCCATGGTAGGCAATGATACATTTACTATGGTTGCATCTAATACAGTTAAAAAGCAACCTATTCCTAGAGCTATAAATGCTAAAATTTGTTCTTTTTTATTCATAATGACCTCCTAAATTATATTTTTAACATGAAATCAACTTCATGTTCATATATTATCACCATAAAAAGGAAAAGTCAATAACATGAATCTAATTTCACATTATTGACTTTTATTTTTTTTTCAATTAATATTGTATTTAGGTGATTACTATGGATAGAAAAACAAGAAAACCAACACAAAAGAGATCTTTAGAAAAATATAATAAAATTGTTGAGGCAGGTTTTAAGCTTTTTAATGAAAAAGGATATTATAATACAACAACAGCTGATATTGCCAAAGAAGCTAATGTAGCTACAGGCTCAGTATATTCTTATTTTGAAGATAAAAAGGA
>Ga0255363_100219_pt1 | contig 11787 bp, 10 predicted proteins | sample GFST100metaG_FD_186007 | JGI IMG/M metagenome (GOLD analysis project Ga0255363, IMG submission 186007) | Peat soil microbial communities from Stordalen Mire, Sweden - G.F.S.T100 | ecosystem: Environmental > Terrestrial > Soil > Wetlands > Peat | place: Sweden: Norrbotten County, Stordalen Mire... | reverse complement strand
CACCCGCAGGGCGTTTGGGTTTCACTCAGCCACCGCATTGATCGCGCTCGCGATACTGACCCTCTCAGGCCTCTGCCCACCACTCCCAGACCGAGTGAACTGACCCACGGAAACGACAGGAGACCCGTATTTCTGGAAAACCTGTCGCGAGTCGCGGCCGTGACCGTGACCGTGACCGTGACCGTGCCCAGGTCGAAGCCGCGATCGGACGACTGCCGCGATCAGGTCGGTAGCGCGAGACCGACGAGGAAGGTGGCACCGCCGACGACTACGCCGGCGACAGTCATCTCGAGGCCGGCCGCCCACCAGGTGCGAAGCGTGAACAGCGACTTCGCGGCGCCGACCAGGAAGTGCGCGATCAGGGACACTCCGGCGGCGATCACGACGCCCCAAGTGCCGTCGATGAAGATGAACGGGATCACCGGCACCATCGCCCCGAGGCCGGTCGAGACACCGGCGGCGAGCGCGGACTGCGCGGGGTTACCGCGATCGCCCATGCCGCCGAACTCCTCCACCGCCAGCGCTCGCAGCATCGCGTCCGGCTGGCTGCCAAGCTGTTGCGCCATCGCGTCGGCGGTCGCCTGGTCGATCCCCTTGAGCTGGTAGAAGAGCGAGAGCTCCTGCTTCTCCTCCTCGGGACGCTCGGCGATCTCCTGGCGCTCGCGCTCGACGTTGACGGCGGCGACCTCGGCCTCCGAGCGCTCCGCCAGAAAGGCGCCGGTGGCCATCGACAGGGCCGAGGCGATCGCGCCGGCGATGCCGGCGGTCAGCACGAAGCTCGAGCCGCCGGTTGCGCCAGCGACGCCGGCGACGATCCCGAACACTGCGGCGAGGCCGTCGTTCGCGCCGTAGATCGCGCCGCTGATCCAGCCGCCGCTGTTGCGGTGCCAGCTCTCGCGACCGATGATCTTGTCGAGCTTCGCCTTGGCCTGCTGCTGCAGCGGCGTCAGCGCCGCTGGCACTTGCACGCCACCGTCACTGGAGCGCATGTCACCGACCGCCATCGAGTGCGAGCGCTCCTCCCTACGGATCTCGTGCAGCAGCTGGTCGGTCGCGCGGTCGCCGGTCGGGCGCTTGTAGGTCGTGTCGACCTCGTCGTCCTCGGCGGCCTCGCGCGCGGCGAGCAGCCGATCGACCGGGGCGAGGCGCGCCTGCAGGCGCGCCCACCAAGAGAGCTTCACGGAGCCGGCGTCCGGGATCTCGATGCCGAGGTCGCGCATCCGCGCCTCCAGGCGCGCGCGATGGCCACCTTCGGCGTCAGCCATCTCCTGCACGATGATCGCCTCGCGCTCGGGGAGGCGCCGCGCGATCAACGCGTAGGTTGCGCCCGCCTCGATCTCACCGCGCCAGGCATGCAGCAGGCGCGAGCGGGCCTCGGCCGGAACGGCCGCCGCGGTCTCGGGACGTTGCTCGGAGGTAGACATCGGCGCTGGTGCTCAGCCCTCGATCTCGGCGATCTCGGCGTCGCTGAGGCTCAGGTTGGCAGATCCGATCAGCGGATCGACCTGCGCCGGCCGCCGGAAGCCGACGATCGCGGCGTTCACGGCCGGGTTGTGCAGCGTCCAGGCGATCGCCACCGCACCGGGCACCGTGTCGTGGCGCTCGGCAACGGCCTGCAGGCGCTCCACGAGCGCCAGGTTCCGCGACAGCGCGGGCTCCTGGAAGCGCGAGTCGTGCGCCCGCCAGTCGTTGTCGGGCAGGCTCGCCGCACGCTCGCGCGTCATTGCGCCGGTCAGCAGGCCCGAGCTCATCGGCGCGTAGACGATCACGCCGACGTGATGCTCGGCGGCGTAGGGCAGCAGCTCGTCCTCGGCATCGCGCACGACGAGCGAGTACGGCGGCTGGAGCGTCTCGACCGAGACGATCGCACCGATCCGCTTGAGCTGCGCCACGGTGAAGTTCGAAACGCCGATGTGCCGCACAAGCCCCTGATTCCGCAGCTCGACCAGCGCCGTCCAGCCTTCCTCGACGTCCTCGGCCGGGCGCGGCCAATGGATCTGGTAGAGGTCGATCGCGTCGACGCCGAGCCGTTCGAGGCTCGCATGTGCCTCACGCAGGATCGAGTCGCGCTTGAGGCTGCGCTCGACCTTCCGGTCCGGACCCTCGAGCAGCGAGCACTTCGTGAAGACGTAGGGACGCTGCTCGGCGCTGAGCCCCGAGATCGCGCGGCCGACCATCCGCTCCGAGCGGCCGAAGCCGTAGCCGGCGGCGGTGTCGATCCAGTTGATGCCGAGCTCGAGCGCGTGCTCGATCGCGGCCACCGACTCGGCCTCGTCCTGCTCGCCCCAGCCGAACTCCCAGTCGCCGCCGCCAAGCGCCCAGGCTCCGAAGCCGATACGGGTGATGCTCATGCCGGTCTCACCGAACTGAGCCCGATCAAGTTGCTGCACGGACATTGCTGATCCCCCAACTTGTTGACGACTGGTGGGTGGAGCGGTTCGGCCGGCGTCGACGCCGGCCGAACCGCCCCACCCGGTCAATTGAAGCTCATGGGCAGGCTTTCCGCCTATCCGGGCCGGGTAACGGCTGAAGACCGCCGGCCCGGGCGGGCGGGTGTTGTCAGGCACGTCGCGAGCCGCCGGGTCGGACGGTTTGCGATGAGGCCGGCCCGCACGGTCAGGCGACGTGCCTGACAACACCCGCCCGCGGTTCAAGTACCCGCCGGTAGCCGGCGGCAAGCTGCTCCAGGGACGCTTCCCAGCTGCGGCGGCGAACCGCCTGCAGCGCCGCGCGCCGCAGGCGCCCGGTCAGCAGTGGCTGCTCGACCAGCGTCGCCAGCCCGCCGGCCAGCGCCGTCGCGTTGCCGTCGACCAACAGGCCGGTCTGGCCATCCTCGATCAGCGTCCGCGGACCACCGGCATCGACCGCCACCACCGGCAGACCGCTGGCCTGCGCCTCGAGGATTACCTGGCCGAAGGTGTCGGTGCTGGAGGCGAACATGAAGACGTCGGCGCTCGCGTAGATGCGCGCCAGCGCCTCGCCGTGCTGCCAGCCGAGGAAGGTCGCGTGCTCGCCGAGCCGCTCCTGCAGCGCCCGCTGCTCGGGGCCGCCGCCGGCCAGCACCAGGTGCAGCCGCGGGTCGCGAGCGCGGGCGCGCTCGAACGCGTCGGCCAGCAGCCAGAGACCCTTCTCCTTGGTCTGACGCCCGACGTAGAGGACGCTCACCTCACCCGGCAGCAACCTTTCGTCGCGCAGCACCGGATCGAAGCGCCGCAGGTCGACGCCGCGCTCCCAGCGCCCGATCCGTTCCGGGTCGACACCGATCCCGGCGAGGCGCTCATCGCTCGCGGGGCTCGGAGAGAGCACGTCGTCGCAGGCGCCGTAGAGGGCGCCGAGGGCGAGGTCGACGAAGGTCTCGAGCTCGGGCTGACCGGAGCGCAGCGCCGCGTAGGCGGCAAGCTCGGTGTGGTAGGAGGCGACCAGCGGGAACTCCATCACCTTCGCCAGCCCGAACGCCACGAGGCCCGCCGGACCGGGGCTGACGATGTGTACGAGGTCGTAGCGGCCGTCCGCGATGGCGTCGGTCAGCGCCGTGAGGCTCGGCACACCAACCGAGAGGCCCGGGTAGAAGGGGATCTCGAGCTCGGCGACCGAGCTCAGCCGCCGGTCGACGTCGGCGTCGGTGCCGATCACCTCGACCTCGTAGCCGGGGACGCCGCGCTCGCGGATCTGCTGCACGGTGTGGGTGACGCCGTGCATGCCGCCGAGGCCGTCGGCCACGAGGGCGACGCGCGGCTCGCGCTCGCGCCGCACGAGCTTGTACTTCTCGCGGCCGAGGAATGCGGTCGCGGCCGCATACGGGATCGCCGGCAGGCAGGCCTCGAACAGGCCGGTCATGACACCGGGCAGGTCCGCGAGCCGCAGCGCCGGGGTCGGCGCGCCGTCGGCCGTCGTCAGCATGCCGTCATCCCGCGCCGCCAGCACCTCGTCCGGTGGCGGCGTCAGCATCCCGCTGACCGCGTCGATCGCGTGCGCCAGCTCGTGCTCGTGGATCCGGCGGGCACGGCGGTAGAGGCCGGCGTGCGTCAGCTGTCCGTCCTGCAGCTCACGCAGCATCCGGTACTCGTCCCCTTCGAGATCGACCGACTCGAGCCAGGCGCGCAGCATCGCGAGCGCGTCCTGAGGCCCGAGGTCCTCGGTGTCGGCGCCGCTGCGCGCGTTGCCCTCGCGCATCACTCGCTGAACGATCTGCAGCACCGCCCCCGGGTCGGTGCGGTGGTCGAGCTTGCGATTGCCGAGTGCACGGATCGCCAGCGCCATCGCGACGTGGGCCCACTTGGCGGCGGAGCCCTCCTCGCCACCGGCGATCGCCTCACCGGCGGCGATGTGATCGAGGAAGGCCCGCGGCGAGGTGGCCGGCGGCGTCTCGGTGAAGGTGCCGCCGATGCCGATGCCGGCATGGTCGTCGGAGCCGCCGATGCCGGTTGAGCCGTTCGTCTCGACGTAGATCAGCGCCGGTCGGTTGAGCTCCGGGGCGCGCGAGCCGTTGCGCGTCTCCCAGATCGGGAAGAGCTTCGCGAGGCGACGACGGTGGCGCGCCGTCAGCGGCGCCTCGACGGCGAAGAACGGGTGGGCGAGTGCCGCCGTGATGCCGTTGTCCGTCAGGTAATCGGCACATTCCTCGACGCTGCCGGAGTGCGCCTGCAGCCATTCGTGATCGGTGGCGGTGATCCCGTAGCAGAGGACATGAACGGCCTGGGGCTCGCTCTGGAAGTGAGCGGTCAGCTCCTCAGAGACGAAGCAGTCGGGGTAGCCGGCAAGCTGCTCCGCGCCGGCGATCGAGTCGTGGTCGGTGATCGTGACGAAGTCCATGCCGCGGCGCTTCGCGAGCTCGTAGACCTCCTCGGGCTCGGTCGCGCACTCCGGCAGCGCCAGCGAGCGCTGGATGCCGAGCTTCGAGAGCTGCGACGCGGTCGAGTGCACATGCATGTCGACCCGGCTCCGGGTCGTGTCACTTTTTGCCTGCTCATCACTGCTTTCCGAGGCGTTCATACGCCACAGCATCGAGCACGCGGAGGGCGCTGGGGTGAACAGCGTGGGCAGACGCTGTGAAGTTGCAGTGAAACCAGCGTCCCCAGGCCGTTTTCGAGACGCGCCGGGCTAGATGCGCCCTCCCGCTCAGCGCGTCTGGTACCAACCGCAATCTACGCTGCGGTCCGGTCGCCGCGCTCGCCAGCCGGCTCCGCGGTCCGGTCGCCGCGCCGGCTCAGGCGGCGCTAGGCGTCTCCTCATCTCACTTGGCCGGCTATCCAGCTTGACGTGCTGGTGACCCACCCGGATGCCAGGTAGATGGTGTACGAGATCACGGATCCCCTACGGACGTTGAGCTTGCCGGCGCTGCCGAGCAACCGTCCCTCTTCGTCGAGCAGTGCACCAGTGTGTGTGGAGAAAATCCACGTGTAGCGCTCCGGTAGGCCACTGTAGGTTGAGTCGATGCTGACGGCGACTCCGGGCCGGCCGGCGCGGTCGGTGGCGGTGCCGCGATAGACCAAGTCGGGGGTAGTTGAAAGCAGCCGCAGGATGACCGCCTCGACAACGCCCGGAATCGGCTGCTGGTTGGCGAGGTCGGTCAGCGCGACAAACCGCTCTACCGGCCCGTCGCTGCGGGGGTGGCCCTGCGCAAGCTCGTGGGCGAGCGCTGCCTTATTCGTCGTCAGTCGTAGGAGCGGATCATGACCACCTGGGTTGAAGTCGCTGACAACGGTAGGAGCTTCGCCGGGTTTGTCCATGGTTGTACGGATGCGACCCGAGCCGTTTGGTGCGGCCCACGATTCGGTAGTGGTCGGGACGACTGTTGAGGTCGTCAGCTTGCCGTCGATCCGGGAGTCCAGGTACCAACCCCTCGTCTTCGTGTAGGCATACAAAGGGTGATCGGCGGACGGCATAGGTTGACGGGCGGCCGCCGCTGCGAGATTTAGCAGCTCCTGCCGGCCGGATGGGGCACCAGGACCGGGCGAGTTATATGTAAGCGGCTTTGGCGTGGCCGCCAGCGCTCGCGTATTAGACCCGGATAACAGTGATACAAGGACAATGGCCAGCAGCGCCAACAAGACGAGTGGGACGGAAATCGTCTCGGCGCGGGGCAACTGAAGCCTAAGCTTCCCGAGATGAGGCCAGACAGCCGCCTTCGGCCGCTGCGGCCTTGAACTCGAGCAGCGTGCTCCATCGGCCGCGGGTTCGGCCGCGAGCGTCGCGCGGAACGCGAGCAGCTCGCGCAGCATTCGCCGCTCGACCTTGGTCAGGTCTTCGTCGAGATCATTCATAGCCTTGCCTCCTGGGGAAGCTCACGTTTCTCGTGCTGCGCAGACCGCCGGAGAGCCTTACGCACCGAGCGACGCGCGCGCATCAGACGCATACGGAAGGCTGCCGGCGTCATATCCAGCGCTGTCGCTGCCTGCCTGCCTGTCAAGCCCAGAGGACCCACCAGCCACAGCGCTTCTCGTTCGCCCGCGCCGAGGAGCTTCAGTGCCTGCTCGAGCTCGTCGTGCTGCTGAGCGGCATCGATCCGTTCCGCGAGCTCGGAGATCTCATCCGGGTCCAGTGAACGCTGCCCCACTATGCGAGCCAGCGCCTCACGCTCGCGCCGCATTTTGCGCGTTGAGTCTGAAGCCAGATGTCGCGCGATACCGATCAACCAGGGCAGAGCGTCGCCACGGGTCGAGTCAAAGTGCTCAGCGGACTCGAGTGCCGCCATGAACGTAGCCGTGACGAGATCGCCCACATCCTCGGGCCGGGAACAGCGGCTGGCAGCATAGAGCGTCAGCCGCCGCACATGACGCCTATATAGCGTCTCAAGGGCGTCCGGATCAGCCCGGCAGCGACGCAGAAGCTCGCGATCTGAACGGCGGTCGTTCATATGACGTATTGGTCGCTCGCGGCCATTCCGTAACACAAGCGGAATGCAGGAAGCTGAGACATCAGGCCCCTGCTATCGAGTAGTAACGCCAAGGCCCTGGTACGACAACCCTTACAGCGGCGAACTGGCCGGTCTGCGGGCGCGACATGTGGCCACACCCACAGACCCAACAAGCACCTAAGCCGTTAGGCGGCGCTAGGCGTCCACCGCGAGACGCGATCCAGCTCGTCGAGCTCCGCCGCGGTCAGTTCCAGCCGGCCGGCGGCGAGCAAGTCGGCGACCTGCTCCGGGCGCGACGCGCTCGCGATCGGGGCGGCCACGGTCGGCTGCAGACGCAGCCAGGCAATCGCCGTCGACGCGATCGAGGCGCCGTGCGCGGCGCCGATCCGCTCGAGCGTGTCGATGATCGCCAGACCCTGCGGCGTCGCGTAGGCCGCAGCGGCGCCGGCCCGCGGCGTGTTCACCGCGCCCGGATCGGTGCTGCGGTATTTGCCGGCGAGGAAGCCGCTGGCAAGCGCGTAGTACGGCAGCAATCCGAGCCCGCGCTCCTGCGCGAGCGGGATGATCGTTGCCTCCACCTCGTTGCGGTGCACGAGGTTGTAGTGAGGCTGGATCGCGACCGGCGCCGCTGCGCCGGTCGCCTTGGTGATCTCGAGCCACTGCCCGATCCGCTCGGCGCTGTAGTTGGAGACGCCCACATAGCGCACGAGGCCGTCCGAGACGAGCTCGCCGAACGCCTGCACGGTCTCCTCGAGCGGCACCGACGGATCGTCGTAATGCGCGTAGTAGAGGTCGATCCGGTCCACGCCGAGGCGTTTCAGTGACGCCTCCGCAGCGGCGCGGATGTTGGCGGCCGCAAGGCCCTTGAACTGGGGATGCTGGCTGACTTTGGTGGCGATCAGCACGCCAGCTGGCTTGCGCGCCGCCAGCCATGCGCCGATGATCGTCTCGCTCTCACCGCCGGCGTTGCCGGGCACCCAGGCGCTGTAGGCGTCGGCGGTGTCGATCAGCGTGCCGCCACCGGCGACGAAAGCATCGAGGATCGCGAACGATCTCTCGCGGTCGGCCGTCCAGCCGAACACATTGCCACCCAGGGAAAGGGGGAATACATCGAGGTCACTGCTGCCGATTCGGGTCATGACTTGAGGTTAGGCACAGACAACCGGCGATACCAGCAATCCGCGACAAGCGCCAGCGTTGGATGGACCGCCAGGAGCCGTCGGGGCGCAGTCCCCGGGCTTCGTGACCAAGCGCATTTCGCTCTGGCCGTTGTACTGCGCCCGCGACTCGTTCCGTCGGTAACGTAACACTTGGATGCATGGTCTGATACACAACCATGAGCGAGCACTGATCTGGAATGTGGATCCGTCACAGAAGCTATGGTTTCACTACACGGACCGCACGGCGGCGCGAGCGATATTCAGTACCGGGGCTTACTACGTCAGCTCGGAGCACAGCGGGGACAGATCAGGTCTGCACGTGTGTCCCTATATACCGGGATCGAAGACAGAGACGGAGCTTGAAAGCCTGATTCTGGACGGAACGCGAGGAGCCGCGGAGCGCCTGCGAGCGTGCGTAGTGTTCGCGGAGTTCGGCGACCTCAAGTTCGTGAGTGACCCGTTCACACAGGACGGGATGCGTTTCCTTGCCGCGCCGGGCCAGGTCCTGCGGGTTCAAACCAATATCGTGGGGTGGGCCGCAGAGCAGACGAACGGCGGGACAAGCTCTTGGGAGCACTCGCTCACGCTCTTCGACCCAGCCAAGCTAGCCGAGTCCCGGGTCACGAATCCGTCGCCCGGACACCCGACAAAAGGTTCGTTTCAAAACTGAGGTTTTGATATCCTGCGGTTGTGGATCATCCTGGCACCAGCATCGATCTGAGCGGCCCACGTCTGCGCGCAGACCTCAACGGTTACGTCGTCAACGACCAGTTCATCGACGGATTCAAAGACGACCCCGCGCTTCCCGCAACGGCCCGGCGAAAAGTCGCGGAATGGGCCCAGGCATTCGCAACGGAGGGCTTTTCGGAAGAGCAGCGCCAGCTTTTGGCCGTGCCTGCGCCAGCCGACGATGTCGGACTTGAGGTTCTGCGCGGTGCCGTTCAGAACATCGATGTCGACCTACCAGAAGCCGCCGAGTCGGGCCTGTATGACCTCCTCGCGGACGAACAGCGCAAGCTCATGCGCGAGCCATGGCGGAAGGTCAAGTTCCAAGGTCGTCGTCGCGATTACCCTCTTTCCGCAGGCGAACTCGCGCAGCTCGTGGACGTGAGTGTCACCCAAGTGCGTGACTGGGAGAAGCACGGGCTGCTGCCAGCTCATCGCATCAATGGACGTCGCCAGTTCTTCTCGGCTGCGGTGATACACGCGTTTGCATTCGCCGTCCAGCCCAGGCAGCGTATAGCGGCAATCAGAGAGCTGTCGGAAGAAAAACCCGATGCCCGGTTCGAAGCTCTCGTGAGGTACGCACTTCGCAATTAAGTCGCCGCGCGGTCTTCGCGGCTGACAATCGCTCCTCGGCTCCCGACTCCGGCGGCCGTGCCCTGCGGCTCACGGCAACCTCTCAGGGTCGCGGCGCCCGCTAGCGCCGCGGCCAGGGCAACGGCCGCGATAGCCCACCAGGCATTCCGGTAAGCAGTCAGGGCGGCGGTCGCCCCGGCGGGACTACCAAGCAGCGCGACGAAGACCGCCACGCCGATCGCCAGCCCGACCTGGCGCAGCATGTTGAGCGCGGCCGAGCCGGTCGCGAACGCCTGTGGCGGCAGCGCCGAGGCACCGGTGGACATGAACGTCGGCATCGTCAGCCCAACCCCGGTACCGGTCAGCAACGTGCCGGGCAGCACCTGTCCGAGATAGTCGGGCCGCAGCCCGGCCCGCACAGCCCACCAGGCGATCCCGATCGCGTAGACGGTCGCGCCGGCGGCGATCACCCGCCCCGGGCCGAAGCGCTTGATCAGGCGGCCGGACAGCAGCAGCGCGATCGCCGGCACCATCAGCGGTCCGGGCGCGAACGCCATCCCGGCACGCAGCGCCGACCAGCCCCAGACGTCCTGCATCCAGAGCACGATCGAGAGCACCATCGCGCCGAACGCGACCGAGAACAGCAGCGCCACGACACCGGAGCCGCTGAACGCACGCCGGCGGAACAGCGCCGGGTCGATCAAAGGGTTGCGGTGGGTCAGCGTGTGGAGCACCGAAGCCGCCAGCAGCAGCACCGCCAGCGCCAGCGCAGCGACGATCCGCGGCGAGCCCCAACGCCAGTCGTTGCCCTCGACGAGGCCGAGCGTCAGCAGGCCGACGCCCGCCGTTGCCAGCGTCGCGCCGAGCAGGTCCGGTCGCGGCAGGTCACGGCCGGGCACCTCGGGCAAGTGCCGGAAGCCGGCGATCAGCGCCGCCAGGCCGATCGGCACGTTGACGAAGAAGACCCAACGCCAGCCGAGCGGCACCAGGAGGCCGCCGACGACCGGCCCGAGACCGGCCGCAAAGCCGCCGGCTGCGGTCCAGGTCCGTACCGACGCGGCCCGGCGCTTGGGCGCCGAGGTTGCCAGCAGCAGCCGCAGCGACGTCGGCGTCAGCAGCGCCGCGCCAAGCGCCTGCACGATCCGGAAGATCACGAGCGCCGTCAGGCTCGACGCCAGCCCGCAGGCGGCCGAGGCGGCGGTGAACAACGCGACGCCCGCGAGGAAGCCGCTCTCGGCGCGGTGGCGGTCCGCCAGCCGCCCGAGCGGCAGCAGCGCCGCCGCCGACACGATCGCAAACGCGTTCAGGACCCAGGAGAGCTTGGCCAGGCTGTGCTCGTGCAGGTCGCGGGCGAGGCTCGGCAGCGCGAGGTTCACGACGAACAGGTCGAGGCTCGCGAGGACGACGCCGGCGCAGACGATCACGAGGATCAGCGGCGCCGAGGCATCGTGCCGCCGAAGCTGACTTGCGAAGCTCATAGCCAGCAGCCTAGCAAGCTGGCTTAGGTTCCCCTATGGGAGCTAAGATCAGGGGTATGGAAGATGCCCTTGGAACAAGCGTGCGGCCGGATCCCGCCACCCCGGCCAGCACGGCGCCGGCCGGCGCCGGCGCGGCGATCCAGATGAGAGGACGACTGCAGCCGCGCTCGGGCTGGACCGCCGACCGCTGCCCGATCCTCGCCAGCGTCGCCGTCGTCGGAACCCGCTCGGCGTTCGCGATCATGCGCGAGGCCTTCTACGGCGCGACCCGGTTCGAGCAGTTCGTCAACCTCGGCCAGCTCAGCGAGCCGGTCGTGGCCGCGCGCTTGCGCGAGCTGACCGGCGCCGGCTTGCTTGCCACCGAGCCCTACCGGGAGCCCGGCCAGCGCACGCGCAACGCCTACCGGCTGACCGCGAAGGGTCGCGAGCTGCTGCCGGTGCTCGCCGCGCTGATGCAGTGGGGCAACCGCTGGGAGCTTGGCGAGGATGCAACCGTCGAGCTTGCGCATCGTGATTGCGGCGCGCCGGTCGAGGTCGAGCTGCGTTGCCAGGCCGGGCACCGCGTCGCTGCCGACGGGCTCGAGCTGCGGCCGCGCGAGGGTGCGGCGGCGTCCTAGACGAGTGGTTCCACGGCCTCGGGACCCAGGCGCGGGGTTGACCAGGGCCGTGGAATCCAGGCACGGGCCACCGGCGGCGCGAAACCCGTAGAACCGTGCAAACCGTTTGCGACCCCGCCGGTTTTCGGAGTTCTACGGCTATATCACGACAAACTCCGAAACGCGCCGGCGATCAAAACGGTTTGCACGGTTCTACGGGTCGCCAGCACCCCAGCCGACGGACTTACCAACTGCGGCCAGTCGGGCGCCGCCGACGTGCTCGACGGTCTCAGAGCCCGGACCGCCAATCGGCTACTCACACTCGCCGCCGCCATCGCGCTCAACCACCAGCCCCACCGACCCAACCGCACCCTAAGCAACCCCACCCTAAGCAACCC
>Ga0255363_100218_pt1 | contig 11793 bp, 11 predicted proteins | sample GFST100metaG_FD_186007 | JGI IMG/M metagenome (GOLD analysis project Ga0255363, IMG submission 186007) | Peat soil microbial communities from Stordalen Mire, Sweden - G.F.S.T100 | ecosystem: Environmental > Terrestrial > Soil > Wetlands > Peat | place: Sweden: Norrbotten County, Stordalen Mire... | reverse complement strand
GTGGTGCCACCGGCGGGGTCGGTGCGCCCCGGGGGGGTGCCGCCGCGGACACGCCGCTGGCGCGGCCCAGCACTCGTTCATAGCTCAAGCAGCTTGCGCCCCTGGGCCTCTGACGGCGGTCAGCGTCGCGCTGCGTCGGTGGCGTGCCGGCGAGCTAAGCGCAGGCGCGAGCGCCAGGCGTGCAGGCTGTCGCGCGAGGGCATGGCGAGGATCGACTCGAATAGTTTTGCGTGTCCATCCGGGCTGAGCAGGTCAGCCGCGCCCGCATCGCCTATCGGCTCGAGCAGCTCAAGCCAGTCGGAGGTTGGAGTGAAGGTCATCGGGCGCTGGTCCTGTGGATTCACGCCTGCCCCGGCTTGTGACTTCGCCGGCTCGGCGGCGCCGTGGCCGTTCATCTCGGCGACCAGCCGCCGGTCGGCCGTGATCGCCGCCTCCAGGTGCCAGCGCGCGCGGTGCAGACGCTGCCGTGCGGTGCCTTGCCAGCAGCCGAGCACGGTCGCGATCGCGGCGACGTCGAGCCGCTCCCACGCCTCCAGCTCCAGCGGCTCGCGATCGCGTTCTCGCAGTGAGCGAAACGCGCTCTGGAGCTGGGCGAGATCTTCGCTTGGCGCAGCTCGTGGCGTGTCGTTGCCGGCTGCTGGGCATCTCGCTAGCTCATGCGCGAGCTGTGATGTCAGCTGGCTGCGGCGGTGTCCGTCGCGGCCTAAGGGGCGCACGCCATGCTGCTGATCGGCAAGCGCCTGGTGGGCGACGCCATAGAGCCAGAGACGACATTGCGGCCCGCGTCCGGCCTCGTCGAGCTTGTTCCAGGCGGAGAGGAACGTCGCCGCGATCGCGTCAGCAGCCGCGTTGAAGCTGGCGGCACGGCGCAGCACGTAGCCGAACACGGCGGCGTGCTGCTCGGCGTAGAGCGCATCGAAGCGCTGCTGTCGCAGTTCGGACACGGCCGGGGAGACCATCTGGTTGGCGCTCATACATAGTTAATGCAGATCTCCCGTCTTTGGTTCCCGAGATTCGGATCGTCCGCTCAGCGAGCCGGCGTTCCGTCACCAGGGCCTCTTGACAGCTCGATCAGATGTGCTCGGGCGTGCGATGTACGGGGACGAGCGGATTGGTGTGACACACAATGGCAAGATCGCTGCCAGTGGTGAGCATCGCCGATCTCCGGGCGCTCAAAAAGTTCGAGATGACCCAGGATGTGGCGGCATACTGGGACGCGAGGACGACGGATGACGGCGGTCGAGGCACGCCGCGGACACTCCCCGGCTATCCTTCATAAAGCAATGAAGAGCGACATTCATCCTAACTACGACGAAGCTCTGGTGACCTGCACCTGCGGCAACCAGTTCACGACGCGCTCCACGAAGAAGGAGATCCACGTCGAGATCTGCTCGCAGTGCCACCCGTTCTACACGGGCCGCCAGAAGCTGGTCGACACCGGTGGTCGCGTCGAGCGCTTCCAGCGTCGCGTCGCGAAGGGGCGCCGCGCGCAGGCCGCTCGCGCCGCCAGCACCACTACCGCTGCCTGAACGGCGGCACAAGACGCGGGTGACCGCGCATCAGAGCTTTGAGCCGACAGCCGCGGGCCTCCGGACCTGCGGCTTCGTGCTGCCCGGGGGCGTAAGTCTCAGGGCAGGCGCTCGCCGCCGCTGTAGTCGCCCTTGAAATCGGCGGCCAGGCTCCGTAACGGCGCGGCGGCGGTCAGGCGGATCGACAGCTCTCGGTTGTAGTCCAGCGAGGTCGTCGTCAGGTTCTGCGAGCCCACCAGCGCCCGGTGGCCGTCGACCAGCAGCAACTTGGCGTGGATGTAGTACGACTGGCCGTGGTAGACGCGCACCCCGGCGCCGCAGCGGGCCAGCGAGCGCAGCGCCGCAAGCCACTCGTGTTCGTAGGTCATCACGATCCTGACCTTCACGTGGCGGCGCGCCGCCGCGCAGAGGTCGATGATCGCTGGCTTGTAGGCCAGCTCCTCGCTCTCGAGCTCGATCGAGCTGCGTGCCCCGGTGACCAGCGCGGTGAAGCTGGCCGCCGCATGCGGCGAGAAGACCAGGTCGCCGCCGGCCGTGGGCGGGGACGCGAGCTGCTCGTGTGACCAATCGGCGTTGAAGACCGTGAGGATCGCCTTCACGTCGGTCGCCCGGCGGTCGATGACGGCGTAGTCGCGGGTGCTCGGGTAGAGCCCGTCGAAGTTCAGCGTCATGATCGCCGCGACGCTTCCGTCGGCGGTCAGCGTCTTCTGGTGCGTGTAGGCGAAGTACGTGGCCGCGTAGCGGACGCTCACGCCGTGCCCCTGCAGGTAGCTGTAGGCGGCCCTGTTCTCGTTGTAGCCGTGCCCGTAGTAGCCCTTGTCCAGCAGCACCCGTACCGTCACGCCGCGAGCGTGCGCGGCGACCAGCGCCTGCTCGACCTGCTGGTCGCGGAGCTCGTACATCGTCAGCGTCAGCGAGTGGCGTGCGCCCGTGACCAGACGCAGGATCGGCGTCACGCCGGAGCTCGGTTCGGCGATCACCGTTGGCGTCGGCCCGCTGGCCGACGCCACGGCTGGGGCGGCGTCGAGGCCGCCCAAGGCCAATACCATCACAGCGACTGCCATCCACCTGCGCATGCGGTCGATCCTAGGAGCGGGCGCGGACGGCTGACGAGGTCGTCATCGTGGTCTCTGCCATCTGGTCTTCCGTGTACGGGATGTCGGCCCTTCGATCTAATCCCTGGACAGCGGGTAATGGGGGAGCTTGCTCACGATCTTCGACTGCAGGTAGGCGGTCCAGTCGGTGAGAGCCCCGTCGGACCCGTACTCCTCCTCGCCCAGCAGCTTGGCGGTGCGCTGATCGAAGATCAGCACCGATTGCGGCTTGCCGCTGGGGTAGGGGAAGTCGACCGCAAGCCCGGTCTGACCGGCGGGGTCGGTGCGCATCCCCAATAGCTGCACGTGCGGGATCAGCGCAACCGCCCGGTACAGCGCCGCGCGGATCGCCGGTGGCGCGTCGCTCTCGCGCAGCATGTCGCCGACGTTCACGAACCACTCGGCCGGCGTATCCGGCCCGCCATCGAGCTTGTGCGCCTGCCGTAGCAGCGTCGTCGGGTCGGTGGACAGCGTCCGCCAGTGCCGGGGCCAGGCCGGAGCGCTGAGCCGGCCCTTCGGGTAGGTGTTCGCGCTCGAGCCGTTCTGCGACGCGGGGCTGATGTGCTGCCGGGCGCAGTTGGCCCGGTCCTGGGCATCTGTGATCCGTTTGCCATCCGGCATGTAGGCAGGTGCGAGCCGAGCGTGGTTGTCAATCTCGGCGATCGCGCCGGAGCCGTCGGTGGCGATCCAGATCTGCCGATGGTCGGTCAGATTGATCGTGCATGGATACTGTCGGGTGTCGGTACCGCTTTCGGTCAGTCCCACCGACTCGGTGTACAGGTACTGGCCGCGCTTCGGAATCCCCGTCCACGCCTGACCGGCCGCGACTCGCGCGAGCTGGTCGAGCTGTTGCGCCAACGCCGACGGCGGCGCGGCCGCCGTGTGCAGGCTGACAGCCACCGCGACCACGGCCGCGACCGCGGTTAGCACGGTGGCGACGGCGAGGCGGCGGCGCGGCGCGCGCCACCGACTCGTCCGCCCGTCGGCGCGGCCGTGCCGGTCCCGACTGGCGTGCCGGTCCCGCCCTGTGGACTGCGGCGCCTGCGCAATCGCCTCAAGCAGCTCGGCACGAGCGGCCTTGACCACGGCGGCATCCGGCTCCGGCACCTCGTCTCGGTAGGCGCGGATGCGCTCGAGCTCGTCAAGCATCGTTACTCCTCTCTCCCGCGGCAGTCGCGGGCGGATCGAGTTGGGGCCTCAGGGCGGCGCACGCGCGGGAGATCCGCGAACGCACGGTGCCGATCGGAATGCCCAGGGTCTGTGCGATCTCCGCGTAGGAGAGCTCGCCCCAGACATGCATCAGCAGCGCGTCGCGCTGATCGGCCGAGAGCGCCGCCAGCGCGGCGCCGAGCCGGTCATCGTCGTCAGTCGCCACATCTGCTGTGGCCGTCGCTGAAGTGGACCATCGCTGATCGGCCTCGAGCCACAACCGCTCGACGACGTTGGCGTGGCGTCGCTCACGGCGCCACTGCTCATGCAACAGGTTGGTTGCGATCCCAAGCAGCCACGGCCGTGCGGTGCCGAGGTCGTCGCGATAGCGATCGCGGTTGGCGAACGCGAGCGTGAACGTCTGCGCGGCGATCTCGTCGGCGACATCGGTGCCCGCGCGACGGGCGATGTAGCGATGGACCAGTACAAAGTGGCGGTCGAAGATGTCCGCGAACGCCTCCGGCGACCTCAGCGACATCGCGATCGCACGGCCGTCGCTGCTCATCCGGCGCCAAATTGGAAGTGGCTTCATTGCCTGTCAATAGTCACCTGAGGCGCGGAAAGTTCCCCACTCCGATCCGCCTCAGGGGCGGACCCCTAAACTCGCCTACGGATGATTGATGAGCTGGTAGACCAGATTTACACCCGCTTCCATGAGCTGGAAGGCGAGCTTGCCGACCCGGTGGTGATCGGCGACCGTGAGCGCTTCGCGACGGCGTCGAAGGCGTACCGGGACCTCGAGCCGGCGGCCAAGCTGGCCGTCGAGTACCGACGCGCGGCCGATGATGCGGCCGGGGCGCGAGAGCTGCTGGCCGAGGACGGCGACGACGCCGAGGTCAGGGCGATGCTGGCCAGCGCGAGCGCGCGCATCGACGAGATCGAAGACGAGATCCGGCTGGCGATGGTCGAGCCCGACCCCAATGACGATAAGGACGTCATCGTCGAGATCCGTCCGGGCGCCGGCGGCGAGGAGGCTGGCCTCTGGGCCGGCGACCTCTACCGGATGCTGACCCGCTACGCCGCCCGCCGGGGATTCACGACCGAGACGCTGGCAGTCGGCGATGGCACCTACACGTTCGCCGTCAAGGGCGAGGGCGCCTACTCAGTCTTCAAGTTCGAAGGTGGCACCCACCGTGTCCAACGCGTGCCCGAGACCGAGTCCCAGGGGCGGATCCACACCTCCACGGCGACCATCGCGGTGCTGCCCGAGGCCGACGAGGTCGAGGTCGAGATCGACCCGAACGATCTGCAGATCGATGTCTACCGCTCCTCCGGGCCGGGCGGCCAGCACGTCAACACCACCGACTCGGCGGTGCGGATCACGCACAAGCCGTCGGGGATCGTGGTCTCGATGCAGGATGAGAAGTCGCAGCTCCAGAACCGCGAGAAGGCGATGCGGGTCTTGCGGGCGCGGCTCTACCAGCGGGCGCTGGCGCAGCAACAGGCGGAGCTGCGGGCGACGCGGTTCGCGCAGGTCGGCTCCGGTGACCGCGCCGAGAAGATCCGTACCTATAACTACGGTGAGCGCCGGGTGAAAGATCATCGCATCAACCTGCTGCTGCACAACTTCGACGAGATCCTGATGGGCGAGCTCGACGAGTTCACTGCGGCGCTGCAGGATGACGAGAAGCGCCGGCGGCTGGCCGAGCAGACGGCGGCCCAGACCGCGAGCCACTGACCGGGGCGGCAGGCAATGACGACGGTCAGCGAAGAGGTGCGCAATGCTGCCGCCGAGCTAGCGAAGGTCGGCTGCGACACGCCGAGGCTGGATGCCGAGCTGCTGCTCGCCCGGGCCATGGACAGCGACCGTGCCGCGGTGGCGATGCGCGGCGACGAGGAGGCGTCCTCGGACCTGCGCACCCGGTACCTGGCGCTGCTCTCCCGGCGCGCGCGCCGCGAGCCGGTGGCCTACATCCTTGGGCGCAAGGACTTCCGCCGGATCACGCTTGCCGTCGATCCGCGGGTCCTGATCCCGCGCCCCGAGACCGAGTTGCTGGTCGAGGTCGCGCTGACGTTTCCGGCTGGGGTCCGAGTCGCCGATGTCGGCACCGGATCGGGCGCGGTGGCGCTCGCGATTAAGGACGAGCGCCCCGACCTCGACGTGGTCGGCACCGACGCGAGCGCCTCGGCTCTGTCGCTGGCGCGGCTGAACGCGTCCCGTTGCCGGCTGGCGGTGGAGTGGATGCAGGCCGACTTGCTCGACGGGGTCGAGTGCGACGCGGTCGTCGCGAACCTCCCCTACATCCCGACTGGTACGGAGTTGCCGGTCGACGTCGCCGAGTACGAGCCGCGGGGTGCGCTGTTCGCGGGCCCTGACGGGCTCGATCTGATCCGGCGGCTGGTGGCGCAGGCCGGGCCGCGACCGCGTCTGACCACGCTGGCGCTCGAGATCGGTGCCGGCCAGTCAGACGCGGTCGCGGCCCTCGTTGCCGCAGCCGGCTTCCCGCACGTCGAGCGGCTCCGGGACCTCGCCGGGCACGAGCGTGTGATCGTGGGGCGCCGATGAACGCCGTGATGCGAGGGGCGGGCGGAGCGGGTCGGCGATGAGCGTGGCACCGGCTGCGCCGCGGGGGCCGCGCGCGGACGAGTTCGAGCGGGTGATACGGGCGGGTGGCGTCGTGCTGTTCCCGGCGGACACCGTCTACGGGCTTGCCTGCGATGCCACCAGCCCGGCGGCGATCGAGCGCCTCTACGCGCTGAAGGACCGTCCTGCGGCGAAGGCCTCGGCGGTCATGTTCTTCGATCTCGAGACGGCGCTCGGTGCGCTGCCCGAGCTCGGGCGGCGCACCGACAGCGCACTGCGGGCACTGCTGCCGGGCCCATTCACGGCTCTGCTCGACGATCCGGCACAGCACTTCCCGCTGGCGGCGCCAGCCGACCCTGGCACGCTCGGTCTACGGGTGGTGGCGGTCCCCGAGCTGCTGGGCGCGCATGTCGCCGTGCTGCAGTCGAGCGCCAACCCCGCCGGTGGCCGGGAGGCGGCCACGCTCGCCGGCGTGGCGCCGGCCCTGCGGGCCGGCGCCGACCTCGTGATCGACGGTGGCGAGCTGCCCGGGGCCGCGTCGACGGTCGTCGACCTGCGTGAGTTCGAGCGCTCCGGTAGCTGGTCGATCATGCGTGCGGGTGCGGCCAGCACCGCCCTGGTCGAGTTCCTGCTCGGGAGTGAGTTCGTGTTCAGCCCCGCCACCTATACGGCCGACGTGATCGACGACCTCCACGACTACCGGGAGCTGCAACGACAGCTCGTGCTCGCTGGCTTCACGGACGCAGAGCGGGACACCGGCTCAGGGGAACGCGCCGATGCGGACGGCGGCCAGTCGCCAGGGGACGGCATCCGCCGGATCCTCGAGCTCGGGACCGGCACCGGCGAGAGCGCCGAGCTGCTGCTGGCCGCGCACCCCGGCGCGACGCTCGACGGTCTCGATGCGACACCGGGGATGCTCGCGGCAGCCACGCAAAGGCTGCCGCGAGAGCGCTTCCGCCCGCACCTCGGGCTGTTGCAGGAGCCGCTGCCGGCAGGGCCGTTCGACCTGGTGGCAAGCGCGCTGGCGCTGCACCACCTGGACGGGGAGGGGAAAGCCGAGCTACTGAAGCGGGTCGCCGCGGTCACGGCGTCCGGCGGCCGCTTCGTCCAGGCGGACATCATCGTCCCCGAGGATCCCGCCGACGCGGTGATCGCGATCGACGGCGTCCACGATCAGCCGAGCTCGATCACCGCGCAGCTCGACTGGTTGAGGGCGGCCGGCTTCGCCTCCGCCGAGGTCTGCTGGCGCCGCCAGGACCTTGCGGTGATCGTCGCCCAGCGCTGATCGGACCGCATGGTTGGGTTGTCCCGCAGCGGCCGCCGCCCACATGTATCGTCACGCGGCGCTGGTAGGCTCCAGGCCCATGACCGAGCTGCCAGCCGATTTCTTCAACGCGCCGATCGCCGAAGTCGATCCGGAGATTGCCGATGTGCTTGCCCGAGAGCTGCACCGTCAGCAGCAGACGCTCGAGATGATCGCCTCCGAGAACTTCGTCCCGGTCGCGGTGCTCGAGGCGGTCGGCTCGGTGCTGACCAATAAGTACGCCGAGGGCTATCCGGGTCGCCGTTACTACGGCGGCTGCGAGAACGTCGACGTCTCCGAAGGGCTTGCGATCGCGCGGGCGCAGGAGCTGTTCGGCGCCGAGCACGTGAACGTCCAGCCGCACTCCGGCGCCCAGGCGAACCTCGCCGTCTACCACGCGCTGCTGCAGCCAGGTGACAAGCTGATGGGCCTCGAGCTCGCGCACGGCGGCCACCTCTCGCACGGCATGCGCCTGAACGCGTCGGGACGGCTTTACGACATCGTCACCTACGGCGTCGACCGCGAGACCAGCTTGATCGACATGGACGAGGTCGCGCGGATCGCCCGCGAGCAGCGGCCGAAGATGATCATCGCCGGCTGGTCCGCCTACCCGCGGCAGCTCGACTTCGCGCGCTTCCGCGAGATCGCCGACGAGGTCGGCGCCTACCTGTTCGTCGACATGGCGCACTTCGCGGGCCTCGTCGCAGCCGGCCTGCATCCTTCGCCGATCCCTTATGCAGACGTTGTCTCGACCACGCTGCATAAGACCCTGTGCGGACCGCGCTCGGGCATGATCCTCTGCCGCGACGAGTATGCGAAGAAGATCGACTCGGCAGTGTTCCCGGGTCAGCAGGGTGGGCCGCTGGAGCACGTGATCGCCGGAAAGGCGGTGGCGCTGAAGATCGCAGCCTCGGAGCAGTTCCGGGAGCGCCAGCAGCGCACGCTGGCGGGCGCGCGGGCTGTTGCCGACGCGCTGATGAAGGCCGGCGGCGTCTCGGTGCTGACCGGCGGCACCGATGTGCACCTGTTGCTCTGCGACCTGCGCGACTCGGAGCTCGACGGCAAGCAGGCCGAGGACCGGCTGCACACGATCGGGATCACCGTCAACCGCAACGCGGTGCCGTTCGACCCGCGCCCGCCGATGGTGACGTCGGGGCTGCGGATCGGCACCCCGGCGCTGGCCACGCGCGGCTTGCAGGTCGAGGACTTCGCCGAGGTCGGCTCGATCATCGCCGACACGCTGACGGCTACGGACTTCGAGGCGCAGCGCGCCGCGCTGACCGCGCGCGCGGCCGCGATCGCCGAGCGCTACCCGCTCTACACCAGCCTGCGCTCGCCGGTCGCGATCTGATCTCAGGTGGGCGGCCGCGAGGTCCGTTCCGGTGGCTGGCAGCGGGCCGAACGGTGAGGCGCGCTTCCCGGGGCGGTTGCCGGGCGCAGCCCGGCAACCGCCCCGGGGTTCATACCGCCCAGTAACGATGGCATGCTATGTGCCATTCATATGCGGTATCTAGACGCCGTCTACGCATTTCTTGCCGCGACGGCCATCGCCACGGCGTTAACGCCACTGGTCGGCCGGCTGGCTCGTCGAGCCGGAGCGATGGACCATCCCTCAAAACGCGGGCTGGCGAAGGTTGAGACACCGCTCTGGGGTGGGATCGCGATCCTAATTGCGGTGCTGGCTTGTGCCGCGATCTGGATGCCTGATCAGATTGGGTTGGCCTCGTCACCGAAAGCTCCTTCGGGCTCGGCCGGCACCGTCTACACCTGGTGGGTGCTGGCTGGCGCCGGGGTCATTACGCTGGTCGGCGCGATCGACGACCGCTTCCCGATGAGGCCGGCGGTGAAGCTGATCGGTCAGATCTTCGCGGCGATAATCGCAGTCGAAGCCGGCGCCGTCATCAATGACGTCACGATCCCCTTCGTCGGCGCCTTCCAGTTCGTCGGCGCCGCCAAGCCGATCACGGTGGTGTGGCTGGTGGCGCTGATGAATATCGTCAACTTCAGCGACGGCGTCGATGGTCTGGCGGCCGGCGTCTGCACGATCGACTCGGTCGCATTTGCGATCATCACCTTCAGCCTGCAAGGGGGCGACAGCGCGGCGGGAGTACTGGCGGCGATCATCGCCGGTGCGGCGCTCGGCTTCCTCTTCCGCAACTTCTATCCGGCGCGGATCTTCATGGGCGATGCGGGCGCCAACCTGCTCGGCTACCTGCTCGGAGTCACAGCCGTGATCGGCTCGATCAAGACGAACGTGGTGGTTGCGCTGGCGGTGCCGCTGCTGGTGCTGGCGGTTCCGTTCCTCGACACCAGCTTCGTGATCGCCAAGCGCCTGAAGTACCGCCGTGCCCCCTGGGAGGCCGACGCCGAGCACTTCCACCACCGCTTGTCGCGGATCGGCTTCAGCGAGCGTAAGACCGTGCTCTACCTCTACGCCTGGACGACCGTGCTTGCCGGTGTGGCACTGGCGCTGCGGTTCGTGCCGTACTCGAACCATCACGGCAGCTACTACCTCGGCTGGGGCATCGTGATGATCGTGATCGTCGTGCTCGCAATCGCCACCAGCATCTACCTTGTCTACGTCCTCGAGATCTTCAAGTTCAAGTGGCTGCGCTCGATCCAGATCCAGCACATGAATCAAGACACCAGCGAGCACGAGATCGTCAAGCAGGTCCAGCGTGAGGTCGCGACCGGCGAGTTCGACGCGGTGAAGAGGCCACCGCGGAAGTGAGCGCCGCAGCGGCTCAACCGGTCGCCGCGCACGGGCTGACGCCCGCCGAGCGCGTCGGCATCGTGATCACGCTCCTGCTCACGGCCGGGGCCGCGGTCGCCCGCTATCTGCCCGGCACGCCGAGCGTCGCGGCCTTCGTGCTGGCGGGCTGCGCCCTCGCCGGTCAGGCCTGGCTCGTCTCGATCGCGACCGAGCAGCTTGGCGGGCATCTCGGGCCGGCGCTGGCCGGCACGCTGCAGGCGACCGTCGGCAACGTCCCCGAGCTGTTCGTGGTGCTGTTCGCGCTACAGGCGCACCAGGCGCTGATCGCGCAGATGACCCTGCTCGGCTCGATCCTCATGAACGCGCTGCTGGTGCTGGGACTCGTGCTGGTGGTCGGCGCCGCGCGCTCGCGCGACGGGATCATGCGCTTCAGCCCGCGGCTGCCGAACGACGAGGCGACGCTGCTGCTGGTCGCCTCGTTCCTGATCGTGCTGCTGGGTGTGGCGCACGTCGCGCGCGACCCGGTGTCCCACCACGGCCAGGCGATCTCGATCGTCGGTGCGGTGATGATCCTGATCGTCTACGGGAGCTGGATGCGCCAGTACCTGCGGAGCGGGCGACCGCAGGAGGCCACCTCGGAGGTGATGCGGCTGACGCTGCCGTTGTCGCTGGTGCTGGTCACGGTTGCGGGCGTCGGCTCCGCGTTCACCTCCGACTGGTTCGTGCACGCGCTGCAGCCGACGATCCACCAGCTCCACATCTCCGAGCAGTTCGCCGGGCTCGTGATCGTGGCGCTGGCCGGCAACGCCGTCGAGCATTCGGTCGGCATCTACCTCGCTTGGCGTCAGCGGGCGGAGCTTGCGATCGCGGTGGTGAAGACGTCGGTGGCGCAGATCGCCGCGTTCGTCTTCCCGTTGCTCGTGCTGGTCTCGCTGCTGACCGCGACCCCGCTGACCTTCTCGATCGCGCCGCTTTACATCGCCGCGTTGTTCGGAACCGCGATCCTCGTCTGGCAGATCACCGGCGACGGCGAGGCAACGGTCTTCGAGGGCTTCGCCCTGATCGGCAGCTTCGTCGTGATCGCCACCTTCGCCGCGTTCGGCGGCTAACGTCGGTCTCGAACCGCGTTCGGCGCCGGGCGCCGGGGGCCTGGCGCCCGTGGAGGATCGGGGCCGGGAAATCCGTAAAACTCCGCACTCCGTCGGTACAGCCGGCGCGTTGTGGAGTTTGTCGGGATATAGCCGTAGAAGTCCGAAACGCGGCAGCTCGCCGGACGGTTTTCGAGTTTTACGGGTGGCCGGCCGCACCCGCAGCCACCGGCCGTCACCCGCAGCCACCGGCCGTCACCCGCAGCCACGAGCCTCGCTCGCAGACGGCAGCCGGGCGCTACGCGCTGGCAGCGCCGTCGCCCCTTTCAGTGC
>Ga0255363_100217_pt1 | contig 11816 bp, 16 predicted proteins | sample GFST100metaG_FD_186007 | JGI IMG/M metagenome (GOLD analysis project Ga0255363, IMG submission 186007) | Peat soil microbial communities from Stordalen Mire, Sweden - G.F.S.T100 | ecosystem: Environmental > Terrestrial > Soil > Wetlands > Peat | place: Sweden: Norrbotten County, Stordalen Mire... | reverse complement strand
GTCGATCCGGGGGAGGCCACTGGCAGCGGTAGACCGCTACGGACCGCGTGCAGGGCATCTGCTCGGCGGGAGCCGTCGCGATGGCGAGGGTTTCACCGACCGGGCACAGGGAGCGCGTACGCTTGCGTCAGTGGCTCCTGAACCTGATGCATTCACTGGCGACGGCGACGTTTCCCAGCTGGACCTGCTGGCAGCTTCGTTACGCGCCGAAACTGCCGATCTCAGCACTTTCGTCGCGGTCCTCGCCGAGAAGCTGCACACGCTTCTGCCCGACCACGCCGACGTGCAGACCAAGCGCTCGCGCTTGCGTCACGGCGCGGTCACACAGGTCGCGATCACGGTGTCCGGGGCAGGGCGTCGGCTTGAGCTCCACTACGCACCCGGCGGCGGCGAGGCGCTGGCGACGACTGTGGCACGCGTCTCCGGCGGCATCGTGCTGAAGACCGAGCAGCTCGACCTCGACACGTGGTTGCGAAGCCTGGCCGAGGTGATCGCCGATGAGGCCCGCAGCAGCGAGCACGCGCGCCTGGCCCTGTCGCAGCTCTTGCTCGACGCCGACGCCGACGCCGACGCCGACGCCGACCCCGGCCCCGAAGCCGAAGCCGACCCCGGCCCACACGCCGCCGCCGATCCCAACGCTGACCCCAACCCCAAGACGGACGGCTGAGGGCGGGCGAAGCCACTGCGAGCGCGTCGCCGGCGCCTGACGCCGCGGCGTCCGACCAACGAGATCCCGATGGCTGACGATCACAACCACAGCAAACTCCAGGCCGACGACCACATCAAACGCCAGGTCTATAAGGACGAGCGCCCGGCCGAGACGTTCGACCGCTACCACAAGCGGGCCCGGGTCCGTCCGCCGGACTGGGTCTACGAGGTCGTACGCGTGCTCACGGTCCTGGCCGCGCTGGTCTTCTACCGGGTGCGCGGCTTCGGTGCCGAGAACGTCCCGAACGGCGCCGTGATCATCGCTCCCAACCATGCGTCGTTCATGGACCACTTCTTCATCGGTGGGTTCGTCCGCCGTCACATCCAGTTCATGGGGAAGTCGCAGATGTTCGGGCGCGGGCCGATGAGCTGGATCTACAGCCACGGCGGCGTCTATCCGGTTCGCCGCGGGCACCGGGACGAGGAGTCCATGCTCACCTCGCAGGCGATCCTCGACCGTGGCGGTGCGCTCGGCATCTACATCGAGGGTGGGCGCTCGCGGACCGGCACGGTCGCCACCGTCGCGAAGCCCGGCATCGGCCGGCTCGCGCTTGAGTCCGGGGCGCCGGTCGTCCCGGTCGCGATCTTCGGCTCGGTCAACGTCCGCCATTGGGTGCACCTGCACTTCCCGAAGGTCGTCGTTCGCTTCGGCCGCCCGCTGCGCTACGAGCCGATCGAGAACCCCGCGCCGGAGCAGCAGCAGCGCGTCGCCGACGAGATCCTCGCGCGGATCCACAAGCTCTACGACGAGCTCGAGCAAGCCGGTCCCCACGGCGCGGTGCGGGCCGCGCGCGACAGCGTCCTGGCCAAGCGCTGAGCCGGCAGCGCCGAGCAGCGGACGAACACGGCGCGGCCGCCTCAGGTGCGCGCAAGCCGCCTCGGAACAGGGTGCTGTGCCGTCCCAGCTAGGTCAGGCGTATCTAAGCCGGCTCAGGCGGGCTGCTGCTTGCCGCCACGGACCGCGCTGGCGTGCGCTGTCAGCCAGGCCAGCATGTCGGCGAGCACCAGCTCCCGCTCGGGCTCGTTCAGAATCTCGTGATAGAGGCCCGCGTAGGGATAAACGGTGAGATCCTCGGAGCCCAGCCGCTCGGCCAGCATCTCGGCGCCGCGCGGCGGGCAGAGCCGGTCGGCGGTCCCGTAAAGGAGCAGCGTCGGCAGGGTGATCCGGTCGGCGTCGCGTGGCAGCGTCCGGACATGGCGCAGCATCTCGCGCGCGGTGCCAGCGGGCACCGCGCGCCGGCTCACCAGCGGATCCGACTTGTAGCGCTCGACGACAGCCGGGTCGCGGCTGATCGCGGTGGCGTCCAGCTTCGTGGTCGGCAGGCCCGGGACCAGCCGACCGAGCACCTGCACGAGCAGGGCCGCCCCGCGACCGGCATCGAGCACCGCCAGCGGGCTCGACAGGATCAGGCCGTCAAGCTCGTCCTGGTGGACCATCGCGTAGCGCAGGGCGATACCACCGCCGAGACTGTGGCCGAAGAGGAACAGCGGCAGCTCCGGGTGCTGCTCGCGGGCCATCGCGACAAGCTGGTCGAGGTCGCTGACCGCGTCGTCGAAGCGCAGTTGCCCGCGTGGCCCGTCGGAGTGGCCGTGGCCGTGGTGGTCGAGTGCCCACACGTAGTAGCCGGCGCTGGTCAGGGCCGCCGCAAGTTGCTCGTAGCGCCCGAGATGCTCGCCGAGCCCGTGCACGACGACGACCAAGCCACGTCCGCTCTGAGATGCCGCGACCGGCCAGCAGCACCAGTAGATCCGCCGACTCCGGGCGCCGCGGAAGGAACCGCTGCCGACACCGGACGGGGATGGCATGTCAGTGGCTGACATGGTCTGGCCTGGATCTAACGCCGCGCGCGGGCTGCCTCAAGGCGCGCGGTGGAAAGTCGTCTCGATCTGCAGCGGCTGCTGCTCGGCGCTGCGGGCGTGCTCGACCTGGAGCGTCGAGTGGGCGAGGCCGAAGCGCTCCTGCAGCAGCTTGGCGAGGTCGCGGCGGATCGCGTGGCAATCGCAGCCCGGGGTCACCAGGACGTGGGCGGCAACCGCGTTGAAGCCGGACGTCACCTCCCAGATGTGCAGGTCGTGGACCTCGACGACGTCCGGCCACGCCGCCAGCGTCCGACCGATCACCAGCGGGTCGAGCCCTGCCGGCGCGCCCTCCATCAGCACTCGCAGCGATTGGCGACCGAGCTTGTAGCCGGAGTGCAGCATCACCGCCGCGATCACCAGCGATGCAATCGCGTCGGCGCGCTGGAAACCGGTCATGAGGATCACTATGGCGGCAACCGCGGTCGCGGCGAAGCCGGCGAGGTCGGTGACGATGTGCTGGTAGGAGCCCTCGACGTTGAGACTGCGAACGGGCGCGGGCACCGCCTGCTCGCCCGCGTAGGTCTGCGGCGCCAGGCCGGCATGCGCGCGGGCGTTAGGATGCCCGAGCACGCGGGTCAGGGCGAAGTTCACCACCACGCCGACGAGCGCGACGGCGAGCATCGCGGTGGCGTCGGCGGCGTGCGGCTGGAGCAGGCGCGCGACCGCGCCGTAGACGACCACGAGCGCCAGCACCAGCAGCGTCATCCCGTTGGCGCCGGCGCTGACGATCTCGACCCGGCCGAGGCCGAACGTCATCGGCCCTTTCGCGGGGCGCTCGGCGAGGTGGGCCGCCAGCAGCGCCATCGCCAGCGCGGCGCTGTCGGTCAGCATGTGCGCCGCGTCCGACAGCAGCGCCAGCGAGTGCGCCAGCACTGCGACGACCACCTCGACCACCATGAAGGCGAGGATCACGGCCAGACCTACACGCAGCGAGCGGATCTCCTGATTGCGGTGCAGGTGCATGCGGGGGGCTAGTTCATCGACGGATCGGGTGGCATCCGTGCCACTAGCGCGTAGCTCCCGCCCTTCCGGGTCAGAACCTGCGACCACAGTTCGTCCGGCTCCTCGGCGAAGGCGTCGGCCCGGCGTGCGGGCTCGAGGATCCAGTCGCCGCGTTCGATCTCCGCTTCGAGCTGTCCGGGCCCCCAACCGGCGTGCCCGGCGAAGGCGCGCGCGGTCCCGACCGGGGCTTCGACGAGGTCGTCCTCCTCGTCGCCGGCGAGCACGCCGACGTTATCGAAGGCGAGCAGCGCGGCCTCGTCCGGATCGTGGAACTCGGCCAGCACGATCACCGCGTTCTGGCCGACGGGGCCTCCGAGCATGACGGCGCTGTCCACGTCGATCAGATCTGAGAGCCGCGGCACGGCCTCGCCGACGGTGGCTTCGGCCGGACGGTTCAAGACGAGCCCGAGTGCGCCCTCGCGGCTATGCTCGACCACCAGCACGACGGTCCGCCAGAAGTTGGGATCGGCGAGCTGGGGCCCGGCGATGAGAAGTTGACCTGATGTGCTCTCCACATGATGAATCTTGGCAGCCTCGTCACGGTAATTGCGCTCCCAGGGTAGGTTGCCGTCATGGCGCGGTAACCTGCGTTTGACTGACTGGTCAATCAACTGTCCTGGGAGGAGCGTTGGCGAGCATGCCGGATACCCTGCGAGCGGCTGTCGTGCAGCTGCATTGCACCGCCGACGCGGCTGCCAACCTGGCCGCGGCCGACCAGTTCGTGCGGGCCGCCGCCGCGGACGGCGCCGAGCTCGTCTTGCTGCCGGAGAAGTGGACGGTGCTCGGCACGCCGGAGGCGATGGCAGCCGGGGCCCAGACGCTCGACGGTCCGGCGGTGAGCTGGGCCCGGTCGCTTGCCGCGGAGCTGGGGATCGACCTGGTCGCCGGCTCGTTCGTGCAGCGGCTGGACGCTGAGGCGAAGACCGTCAACACCAGCCTCCACATCGGGCCCGACGGCGAGATCCGCGCCGCCTACCGGAAGCTGCACATGTTCGACGCCGACGTCGAGGGCGACTCCTACCGCGAGTCCGACCGCGAGCAGGCGGGTGATGACGTGGTGCTGAGCACGACCGGTCATGGCGCCCGCCGGCTCGGCCTGAGCATCTGCTACGACCTGCGCTTCCCCGAGCTCTACCGTGCGCTGGTCGCGCGCGGCGCCGAGATTCTGACCGTGCCGGCGGCGTTCACGCTCGCGACCACGCGGGACCATTGGCGGCCGCTGCTCCGGGCAAGGGCGATCGAGGACCAGTGCTTCGTGCTTGCCGCGAACCAGATCGGCGAGTACATGCCGGGCTACCGCTGCGGCGGACGCTCGATGATCGTCGACCCCTGGGGGGTGGTCCTCGCGACCGCCGGCGATAAGCCGTCGGTGGCGGTCGCCGAGCTCGACTTCGCACGACTCGCGGAGGTGCGGCGACAGGTCCCTGCACTTGCGAACCGCCAGCCGGCGGCGCTGTACTCGCGGCCCGCTGGCCGCGAGTACGAGGAGGAGCGGTGAGCACGGCCGTCGACAGGCGCAGCCAGATTCTCGACGCCGCGGTCGACGTCTTCGCCCGCGAGGGCTTCCACACCTGCCGCGTATCCGACATCGCCAGCGAGGCGCAGGTGGCCTACGGGCTCGTCTACCACTACTTCCCCTCGAAGGACGCGATCCTCGACACGCTCTTCACGGATCGCTGGGCACTGCTGCTGCAGGCGATCGCGGACGCCGACGCCGAGCCGGCAAGCGCGCGCGAGAAGCTCTTCCGGGTGGCGGCCTTCATCATCGACTCCTACCGTCGCGACCCCGATCTGATGAAGGTGATCATCGTCGAGGTGACGCGGGCGGCCAACACTTTCGGGCGCACGCACTTCGCGGAGATCGTGAGCGCCTACGAGGCGATCGCCGCGATCGTCCAGGCCGCGCAGGAGCAAGGTGTCTTCCGCCGTGACGTCCACGCCCTGTTCGCCGCCCAGGCCTTCTACGGCATGGTCGAGCAGGTGCTGACCCAGTGGATCTTCCAGGAGCAGCCGGTGGGGCCGGCCGAGTTCGAGCGCGCGAAGGGCGAGATCACCGAAATGATCTGCGCCGGGCTCGAGCCCCGATGACCGGGGGTAGTGGAATGCGGTTCTCCTCGCGATAGGATCGCTCGATGCTGCCTGGGCATCTGCTTGAATCCGAAGCATGAAGAACAGTCCACTTGTGAAGCGGTTGCTGTGGTCCGGCTTGTTGACCGGTGTCGGCGCCCTTGCCACGATCGTATCCTCGCGCGTTGCTGCCGCTATCTGGAAGCGCGTTTTCAAGGAAGAGCCGCCTGAGTGACCGAGCCAGTGGACGAGAGGGAGTCGGAGCCCACGGAGCAGCCTGCGGATAGCCCGGAACGGCGACCGCAGCGGCCGACTGCGGTCGGCTTGCCTGACGATCTAGCGCCGCGCAGCGACCTGCGCGCCGAGATCCTGGCGACCACGATGCTGCGCCCACCGCGACCCTTCACGCCACAGGCGCATTCGCCGGCCATGGATGCGGCGGGTGAGGTTCACCCCACCGCCGGCGGTGCCGGCGGCGCCGCCGCGGGCGCGGATGAGGAGGTTGACGGCACCGAACCGATCGACGCCGAGCTGGACGCGAACGGCGAAGCGATCGTCGACGCTGACGTGGTCGAGCCGGAGCTGCCGCGACCGCAGCCTGCCGACCGGCTTCCGTCTCAACCGGAATCGGCGGAACCAGCTACTCCGCCGCGACCGCGACCGCGACCGCGACCGCGTCCCACGGGCCCGGTCACGCCGCAGCCGCAACCGCACCCGGCAGCTACGACCCCACCGCACCCGCACCCGCACCCGGCAGCTGCTACCCCGCCACAACCGCACCCGGTGGGTGCTGCTACGCCCCAATCGCAACCTGACGCTGCGACAGAGGAGGAAGATATGGCTTCATCACTGAACCGCGAGTCGGTCTCGGGGGCTGCTGCGAAGCTGCGCGAGCTCACGGCTCAGCGGCCGGAGGTTGCCCTCGCGGTAGCGTTCGCCGGTGGAATTGTCGTCGCGACCATCCTCAAGCACATTGCCCGCCGATAAGCCTCAGCCCGACACGATCGCCGAGGCGCTGACCGAGATCTCGAACAGCGTCACGCAGCTCGTGCATGACGAGATCGAGCTCGCCAAGGCTGAAACGATGACCAAGGTCTCGTCGCTGGCGCGCGGCGCGGCTGCGGTCGCGGCCGGCGCGGTCTTCGGCATCTTCGCCGTCGTGTTCCTACTGCTGACGATCGCGTGGGGCGTGAACGGCGCCTTCGTGTCCGGGGCCGGGGCGCTATGGCTCGGCTTCCTGGTCGTGTTCGTGATCCTGGCGCTGCTGACCGTCTTCGCCTTCCTGTTCGCGTGGCGCAAGCTGAAGGTCGGCGCACCGACGCCGAAGATGGCGATCGACGAGGCGAAGAAGATCCACGCGAGCGTCGTCTCGCCGCAGCAGGTGGTGTCACAGCAGGTGGCGCCGCCGCATGGCGCCGCGACCAGCGAGCTGGGACGGGGGCGCTGATGGCCGAGGGCTCGAGGACGCCGGACCAGATCCGGGGTTCGATCGATCGCAACCGCGAGCAGCTTGCCACATCGCTCGTCAAGCTTCGTGGGGAGGTCAGCGAGCTGACCGACTGGCGCTCGCATCTGCGTCAGAACCAGGGTCGGCTGGCAGGCGCCGCGGCCGCTGCCGGATTCGTTCTCGCGGGCGGCATCGGCGGTCTCGCGGGCGCGCTGCTGCACGGTGGCCGGCGCCGTCGCCGCGGCTGACCAACCGCCACCGCAGCCGATTTAACTCATCGCGGGGCGAGCAGCCAGACGCCTGCCAGCGCCGGGCAAGCAGCCGACTCCCGCCTTCGCGTGCGTCGGCCGCGGTACGCCTCAGGGCACCAGCAAGCGCCGCGGCACGGCGCCGACGGCCGTGGTGCCGGGCCCGACATGGGTGCCCAGCACCGGCCCGACCTCGGCCACCAGCACTGGTGCCGAGCCGAACAGCTCGGTGCCGGCCGCGACCAGCTGCTGGGCCCGATCCGGCGCCTGGATGTGGTGGACGAACCAACCGTCGCAGCCGTCCGCCTTGGCTTCGGCCAGCACGTCGAGCAGGTTCGCGAGCGCCTTCTTCGTCGTGCGCACGCGCGCGACCGCTGCGATCTCGGACTCGACCGTGAGGATCGGCTTGATCTGCAGGGCCGTGCCAAGCCACGCCTGGGCCTCGCCGATGCGGCCGCCGCGGCGTATGTACTCGAGCGTGTCCATCGCGAAGCGCAGGCGCAGGTGCTCGCGCGCCTCCTGCGCCCGGGCGAGCGCTCCCTCGACGCCCTCGCCTGCGCGCAGCGCCGCATTGGCCGCGATCAGCATCATGCCGAGACCACCGGCGGCGGTGTTCGAGTCGACCACGTGTACGCGGGCGCCGTCCGCGCCGAGATGATCGCGCGCCTGTTCGGCGGAGCGAACGGTTCCGGACAGACCGCCTGAGAGGTGGATCGAGATGATCTCACCGCCGTCTTCGAGCAGCGGCTCGTAGACGGCCAGGAAGTCGCCCACCGACGGCTGCGAGGTGGTCGGCAGATCCTTCGTCGTGTCGAGGCTGCGGTAGTACTCGGCGTAGTCGGTGATGTCGGTCTCGCGTCGCGCCACTCCCGCGGCGTGGACGTAGAGCGGTACCTGGTGCAGCTCAAGGTCCGCGATCGTGTCGCGCGGCAGGTAATGGCAGCTATCGGAGACAAGGGCGACGGTCATGGCTATCGCCATGACCGTACCGAACGAAGCCCTCGGGTGCGGCTACGAGAGGCGGTTCTCGATCTTCAGCGGCTGCGACTCGGCACCCGCGTCGATCGGGGCGGCTGCCACCGGACGCTCGACTCCCAGCGTGTCGTAGAGCTCCCCATCCTCGTACATCTCGGTGATGATGTCGGCACCGCCGATCAACTCGCCGCTGACGAACAGCTGCGGGATCGTCGGCCAGCCGGAGATCGCCGAGAGCTCCTCGCGAATCCGCGGGTCCGGCAGGATGTTCACGGCCGCGAAAGGCTTGCCGACATGCTCCAGCGCCGACACCGCGCGGGCCGAGAAGCCGCACGCCGGCGCATCCGGCACGCCCTTCATGAACAGGATTACTTCGTTCTCGTCGATCGCAGACTGGATCGCCTCGCGCAACGTCATCGTCGGAACGTCCGCAGCTGCGGTCTCGTCGGCGGCCGCCACGGCCGCCTCGCGGTTGAGTTCGTCTGACATCAGTCCTCCGTCGCCTTCGTCTTTAGTGCAAGTGCGTGAATCCGGTCGCCCAACTCGTCGCCGAACACGTCATAGACGAGCTTGTGTTGCGCGACCCGGCTAATGCCGCCGAACATCGGCCCTTCGACGACTGCCTGGAAGTGGTGACCGTCGCCGGTCACAGTTGCCCGGCATCCGGGGATGCCCGCCTCGATGCGAGTCTTGATTTCGGTTGCTTCAACGTCCTGAGTCTCGGATGCCATGTCCCCAAGACTAGCGACCCAGCGCTATATTTCGTGAAGCATGATTTCCCTTACCGATAAGGGCGCCGAGAAGGTTGACGAGTTCCTCGCCACGCAGGAAGCGGTCGCGCCGACCGCCGGTCTGCGGGTGGCGGTGCGCGGCGGCGGTTGCTCGGGCTTCCAGTACGCGCTCGCGTTCGACGAAGAGCGTGAAGACGACAACGTCTTCGAGGATAAGGGCGTGCGGCTGCTGGTCGACAAGGCGAGCTTGCCGTACGTCAACGGCTCGGTGATCGACTTCGTCGACGGCCTCCAGGGCGCCGGCTTCAAGGTCGACAACCCGAACGTGGTAGCCGCATGCGGTTGCGGCATGTCGTTCCGGGTTGCCGAGACCGAAGAAGCCTCAGCGGTCTGAGCAGGCCGTCAGTCGGACGGCTGCTCGGTACCATTCGGGCTTCAGCGTGCGCCGAACTCGAGCACGACCGCTTCCGCCGGCTTGTCGTCACGCAGGCCGAGGAAACGCGGATGACGTAGTTTCTGCTCGGTGGTGAGCTCGGTGAAGCCGATCTGCGCCACCATCTGCGGCCCCACCCAGTGAACGCCGCGACGCTGGCGTGGCTCATCGGACCCGAACGGGGAGCGCTCGTCCTCGATCGCGTCGAGCTGTTCCCGTAGCTCTCTGAGCACATGGTCGTTGTAGCCAGTACTGACCTTCCCCGCGTAGCGGAGGCGACCGTTCTCGTCGTGGTAGCCCAGCAGCAGCGCGCCGAAGCCGACACGGCTGCCGGTCGGATCGGTGTAGCCGCCGATCACGAACTCCTGCTCGCTCACGCACTTCAGCTTGAGCCAGTCGTGCGAACGCGCGTGCCGGTAAGGGCATCGGCGCGCTTGGCAACCAGGCCCTCCCAGCCGTGGTGGCACGCCCGCCCGTAGAACCGCTTGCCGTCGGCGTTGCGGTGAGGCAGGAACCGGAGTGGGTCCTCGAAGTCGATCATCTCGTGCAGTAGCGCCTTGCGCTCGCGCTGCGGAAGCCCGGTGGCGTCGTGACCGTCGAGGTGCAGCACGTCGAACAGGTAGTAGAAGACCTCTACGCCGCTGGCACGCGCCCGTCGCGGATCGCTGATTCCCAGCCGCTGCTGCAGGCGTGCGAAGCTCGTCTGCTTTCCATCGAACGCGACTACCTCCCCGTCGACCACGAAGTCGCGCCGGCTCTGCGCAGCCAGCGCGTCGACGAGCTCCGGGTAGGTCCCGTTCAGTTGCTTGCGGTTGCGCGACAGCAGACGCAGATCGTCGCCTTTGCGGAACGCCAGGCAGCGAACGCCGTCGAGCTTACGTTCGAAGATCCACGCGGGGTCGGAGAACGCGACCTTCGGCGCCTGCGCGAGGCGGCAGATCGCAACATCCGTACCGAGCGCAAGCGCCTGAAGTGCGACGTCAAGCGGCTCGCAGCTCTGGTGCCCGAGGAAGATCTCGCACGTCTGGCGACAGCGCTGGTGCGCGCCGGGCTGGCTGATGACTTCGATGAGCTGCGCGCCGCCGCCGTGCGATAGGCAGGCGGAGAAGATGGGTAGAGCGAATTACGCCCGTGAACGTCGACATCTCCAATCCCGGCAGGCAGCTGTTCCCGGACGGCACAACTAAGGGTGACCTCGCGGACTACTACTCGCGAATCGCGCCGGCGATGCTGCCCTATGTCGCCGGCAGGCCGGTGCACATGCAGCGCTTTCCGGCCGGCATCGAAGGCGAGGAGATCAATCAGAAGCAGGTTCCCGACTACTTCCCGGACTTCGTTAAGCGCGTGCGGATGGAGCGAAAAAGGGGAGGCTTGCTCGAGCAGGTTGTGATCGACAGCGCCGACACGCTCGTCTATCTCGCCGATCAGGCGTGCATCACGCCGCACGTATGGCTCTCGCGGATCGATGCGCTCGATCGACCGGACCGCCTGATCTTCGATCTCGATCCGCCTCGCCGGGACCTACGCCTTTTGCGCGACGGCGCTCGTGCGGTGCGCGCGCTGCTGGCCGACATCGGACTTGAGCCCTACCTGATGGCAACCGGGTCACGCGGGCTCCACGTGGTTGCCGCGCTCGATCGCAGCGGCACGTTCGCGGAGTCTCGGGATCTGGCCAACCGGATCGCGCATACGCTCGCCGACGAGGCACCGAACCGGTTTACGACGGAGGCGCGTAAGGTGCGCCGCGGTGATCGGCTGTACCTCGACACCGGCCGTAACTCCTACGCCCAGATGGCGGTCGCACCGTATGCGGTGCGCGCCCGTCCGAACGCGCCGGTCGCGTGCCCACTCGACTGGAGCGAGCTCACGCGAGTCGAACCCGACCAGATCACCATTCACACGATCTTCCGGCGACTCGCACGAAGAGACGATCCCTGGGCGGGAATCGGCGACCATCCGGCCTCGATTGGCACTGCTCGCGAGCGCTTGGCGCAAGACTGATCAGCCGGCTAGGGCGAGCCGTGGGTCCCGCGCCCAGGGCCGCTACACCGGCTCGTTGTCGAGCGACCGCCACAGGTAGCGGCAGGCGAGCGTCCGGTAGGGACGCCAGGGCTGCGCGACGGCCTGCATCGCTTCAGGGTCCGGCAGCGCCGCCAGCCCATAGCTGACCATCATCGCTCGCCTGATCCCGAGATCGCCGGTTGGCAGGACGTCGGGTCGCTGGAGGTGGAACATCAGGAACATGTGGGCGGTCCAGACCCCGATGCCCTTGACCGCCGTCAGCTCGGCGATCACCCCGTCGTCGTCGACTCCGCCGAGATCGTCGCAGCGCAGCGAGCCGTCCC
>Ga0255363_100216_pt1 | contig 11883 bp, 10 predicted proteins | sample GFST100metaG_FD_186007 | JGI IMG/M metagenome (GOLD analysis project Ga0255363, IMG submission 186007) | Peat soil microbial communities from Stordalen Mire, Sweden - G.F.S.T100 | ecosystem: Environmental > Terrestrial > Soil > Wetlands > Peat | place: Sweden: Norrbotten County, Stordalen Mire... | reverse complement strand
GCTTACCCTATAAAATAATGCTCGGAAATATTATTATGGGTTTTAAAGCAGGAGCAGACACAGCACTTATAACTGGAAGCTGTGGACCATGCAGATATGGTGAGTACTGTGAGTTATTTAAGAATACATTTAAAAAACTTGGATATGATGTAAAGTTAATTGTTGCCGATTATCCAAAAGATATTGGTGTAAAGGAACTTATGCAGAGAATGGGAAATATATCGTCTGCAAGTGATAGGAATATAGAACAAAAATTATATGCGGTATATAATGCCTTAAAGGTTATAAAGCTTATAGATTACATAGAAACAAGAGCAAGATACTTGGCTGGATATGAAGTAAAGAAAGGGGAGTTTAAAAAGCTTATATATGATTGCAAGAATAGTGCTTACAATTGTGAAAATGGAATACAAATGATTAAAGTTTTGAATGAATATAAAAGAAAACTTGGACACATAAAAGTTGATATGAATAAAAATCCAATTTCAATTGCAATAATAGGAGAAATATATACTATACTTGAACCTTTTGCAAATCTATATATAGAAGATAAACTTATAGATTTTGGGGTGTCTGTAAAAAAAGGAATTAACCCAAGTTGGTGGGTTAAAGATGCAGTTTTAGCTCCATTTAAAGCTAATTCACTGCATATCAGATTAGCATCTAGAGAATATTTGTCTCATTATGTTGGTGGTCATGGAAGGGAATGTATAGGGGAGGCACTTATTGCTCAGCAGCAAGGACTTGATGGTGCAATTCAGATATTTCCACTTGGATGTATGCCTGAAATAGTAGCAAAATCAATACTGCCTAATATTTCAAAGGATAAAGATTTTCCTATTATGAGTCTCGTAGTAGATGAGATGACTGGTGAAGCTGGATTTTCAACAAGAATAGAAGCTTTTGTAGATTTATTGGAGAGGAGAAAAGAGCAAAATGTATTATATAGGAGTTGACGTTGGATCAGTTAGTACAGATATTGTGGTTTTAGATGAAAAAATGAATGTGGTTGAGTCAATGTATTTAAAGACAAAGGGAAGACCATTAGACATTATAAGAGAAGGTTTTAAGAGGTTAAGCAATAAATATGAGGATAAAGAAATAAAAGCAGTTGGAACAACTGGAAGTGGAAGACAAATATCTTCATTTTTGGTAGGTGCAGATGCAGTTAAAAATGAAATTACAGCACACGCGGTGGCTGCACTTGAGGTTGATAACGATCTAAGAACTATAATAGAAATAGGAGGTCAGGATTCAAAAATTATTATAATTAAGAATGGCATAGTTACAGATTTTGCCATGAATACGGTATGTGCTGCTGGAACTGGATCATTTTTAGATAGGCAGGCAGAAAGACTATCTATTCCTATTGAAGAGTTTGGTAATTTGGCTTTAAAATCTAAAACACCTGTAAGAATTGCAGGCAGATGCGCTGTTTTTGCAGAATCAGACATGATTCATAAACAGCAAGTTGGGTATGGCGAAGTAGATATAGTAAGAGGTTTATGCGAGGCTTTAGTTAGAAATTACTTAAATAATGTTGGAAAAGGAAAGGAAATAAAACCTAAAATATTTTTTCAAGGTGGAGTTGCAGCAAATATAGGAATGAAGGTTGCATTTGAAAATGAACTTGGAATGGAGCTTTGCGTTCCAGAAAATTATGACGTAATGGGCGCAATAGGATCTGCAATTATAGCAAAAAATTCTATAGAAAAGAATAAAGGAAAAACTAAATTTAAGGGCTTTAAAATGGTTAGTGGAGATTTTAATTCAAAGAGTTTTGAGTGTGATGGATGTGGCAATAGATGTGAAGTAGTAAAAATTATTGATAGAGATAACTGCAGTGGATTTTTTGGTGATAGATGTGGAAAATGGAGCAACTGTAGTTAAGGCATATTCAAAAAATATTCGTAGTATCTGTGACTTGTTATTTTTTTATATGCCTGAGGGAGTGAAAAATGGTAAGTTTAGGTTTAGTTCATTATGTTTATATAACTTTTATAATGTTAATAATAATTGTAATGCTTTTAAAAAAAGACGTTATTTTGCCGTGTATTTTAGGAATTTTCTTTGTTGGGTTTATATATAGTGGAAATATAATTTCAGCAGTACAGATTATATATAAGGCAGTAGTTGTTTCTGGAGCGCAGTTTATAGAGATTGTGGTAATTATAGCTTTAGTCAACTCAATGTCAAAAGCACTTAATAGTCTTGGTGCAGATGAAATAATGATAAGACCAATGAGCAAATTGATGGTTAGCCCTAAAATGGCTTTTATTGTATTAGGATTTACGATGATGATATTTTCTTGGTTTATATGGCCTACTCCTGCAATAGCATTTATAGGACCACTAATGGTCCCGGCAGCTATTAGGAGTGGACTTTCACCAGTATGGGCAGCTGTAAGTTTGGACATATTTGGGAATGGTGTTGCTTTATCAAGTGATTATTTTATACAGGGTGCACCATCAATAACTGCTAAAGCAGCGGGTATAAAAAGCCCTTTTGAAGTAGCAGAAGCAGGTTTCTTTATGTGGCTTGTTATTTCCATTATAGTGGTGCTTATTTCCATAATTATAATGAGCAGAAGTGAAAAGACAAAAAGTAATGTAATAAAAACTAATAATACAGATAAAACAGTTAGTTCTAGTTTTGAAAGCAAAATTGTTGCTGTATTTACATATGTATGTTTTATTTTAGATATAATAATTCTGTATGTTTACAAACTAAAAGGCAACGATGCTACAGCATTAATTGGCGGTACTGCTGTAATTGTAATGTTATTATCCGTTCTAATAAAGAGGGATATAACAAAAGCATTAGGAGAGGTTACAGTACTCATAAGAGATGGATTTATGTTTAGTATTAAAATTTTTGCCCCAATAATAATAATAGGTGCATTTTTCTTTCTTGGAAGTAAGGAAACTGCACAAGAAATACTAGGCTCAGGAACAAATGGATTTTTAACAGATGTAGGAGTTTATATATCACAAAGAATTGCATTGAATAAAATTTCAGTAGTCTTAATTCAATCTTTTATTAGCGGACTTTTAGGTGTAGGCGGTTCAGGATTTTCAGGGTTGCCACTAATTGGAACGTTATCACAGGTATTTTCAAAGGCAGTAAATATTGATAAAGCTAGTATTGCAGCATTAGGCCAAATAATTACCATTTGGGTAGGTGGAGGAACAATAATTCCATGGAGTGTAATACCAGCAGCAGCTATTTGTGAAGTTGAGCCCTTTGAGGTAGTTAAAAGAAATATTATTCCTGTATCATGTGGAATAATTGCAATAATATTAGTAGCAATATTTGAATTGTAATATTTGAATTGTAATATAATTCTTAATTTAGTGAATATATACATATAGTTCTGTCAATAATTAAGGTATAAAAAAAGTATATGAGGAGGATTTTCTTGTGAATAAAGTAGAGTTAGTAGGAAGAATGGTTAAGGATCCAGAATTAAAATGTATTGAAGATACGGATAAAAAAGTATGTAACTTTACAATAGCCGTAAATAGAAACTTTACAAATTCAAATGGAGAGAGAGAGGCAGACTATATACCAATTGTTGTGTGGGGAAAAACTGCTGAAAATTTATGTAACTATATAAAAAAAGGAAAACTTATTAGTGTTATTGGTAGATTGCAAATAAAAAGATACGAATCAAAGGATGGAACAAGAAGATATATATCAGAAGTAGTTGGTGAGGAAGTATCTTTTCTTGAGTCAATAAAAGAAAAGGCAGAATAAAGCACATGAAATAAAATAACAAGTGAATTTTTTCATGTGGCTAAAGCAATATAAGGCGTATTCAACAAAATACCTAGTAGCATTTTGTTGAATACGCCTAATTTTACATTAAGGTTTCCCATTCTTCATATAGTTTTTCTAAACAATTCTGTAAGTCACTTATCTCATTGTTAATTTCTTTACTTTTTTCAGGATTTGAATATATTTCTTCTAAACAAAGGTCATTCTGTAGCTTTTGTATTTTTGTTTCCTTATCCATAATAATTGTCTCAATCTCTTTGGATTTTACCTTCAGTATTTTTGCTTGTTTTTCTAATTCTTTTTTCTTTTTCTTTTCAACATTAATTTGTGTTTTGGTCTTACCGTTTGATATTTCTTCCTCATCTTGAAACCTATTAGGATTTCGTTTCTTTTCTATGTAGTAGGTATAGTTACCTAAATATTCTTTTATACCGGTTTCTTGAAGTTCGTATATTTTAGAAACCACTTTATTTAAAAAATATCTATCATGAGATATTACTAGTACGGTTCCATCATAACTTAAAATGGCATCCTCTAGAGCCTCTCTAGAAACTATATCAAGATGATTTGTGGGCTCATCTAAAAGCAAAAAGTTACTTTTTGATAGCATGAGGGTAAGTAAATTTATTCTACATTTTTCTCCACCACTTAAGGTAGATATCTTTTTGAAAACATCATCACCAACAAATAAAAAGGCTGCAAGGGCATTTCTTATTTTTGTTGTAGTTAGATCAGGAAAATGGTCCCAAACTTCATCTATTATAGTTTTATCATCATTTAGGTTTGACTGTTCTTGATCATAGTAACCGATATTAACGTTTTTACCTAATACCACTGTTCCAGCGTCGCTTTCAATATTGCTTAATAGTATGTTAAATAATGTTGTTTTTCCACGTCCATTTTCACCTATTAGGGCAATTTTCTCACTTCTTTTCATGTCTAATGAAAGTTCCTCAAAAAGCTTCTTTTCCCCAAAACTTTTTGATAGATTTTCAATATGAAGTACATCATTTCCACTTTTAATTGAGGCCTCAAACTTTATTCTTGAAGCTTTTCCTTCATCCGCGGGTGCCTCTATTCTTTCTATTTTATCTAGAGCTTTTTGTCTGCTCTCTGCAGCTTTTATGCTTTTCTCCCTATTAAAAGAACGATATTTTTCTATAATGTCTTCTTGTCTTTTTATTTCAGATTGCTGCACTTTATAGGCTTTCATCTGAACTTCAAAGTTTTTCTCTTTTAATTCTAAAGAAGAAGTATAATTTCCATTATAGGTATAAATTTGACCATTTAATATTTCCAATGTTTTTTCAGTTACAGCATCTAAAAAATATCTATCATGGGATATTAGAACAACAGTACCCTTATAGGCAATAAGATATTCTTCTAGCCACTCAATAGCAGCTAAATCAAGATGATTAGTAGGCTCATCTAAAAGTAATATGTCAGGTTTAGCAAGAAGAAGTTTACAAAGAGCTACTCTTGACTTTTGTCCACCGCTTAAAATTTCAATATGTTTATCAAAATCATTTTCTGAAAAACCTAAACCTCTCAGAACCCTATTGATTTCACCCTTATAAGTATAGCCACCTTTATTGTTGTATATTTCAGTCATAGTGGTATAGTCTTTAATTACTTTATTGTGATAATCTTCATTTTCAGGATCGTAGGCATCATTCATAATTACCTCTAATTTTTTTAGCTTGTTTTCAATGTTAAGTAGTTCACTAAAAACTAATAGAAGTTCTTCATATATTGTATTTGAAGTCTCAAGTGATAAATTCTGAGACATATAGCCGAGTACCTTTCCTTTTTCTATAAATAATTCACCGCTATCCTGTTCAAGTTGATTTGTTAAAATTTTAAATAAGGTAGATTTACCGGCACCATTTGCACCAATGAGACCTACTTTTTCTCCTTCATTAACGTTAAAGCTTATACTTTTTAATATTGTATCAATGCCATAAGATTTTTGCATATTTTTTGTGCTTAAAACAATCATGAAATCACCAGCCTTGTCTGTTATCCTTCATATTTTAACATTTTAACAGGAATATATAAAGAAAAAGCTTATAAAATATGAAATTTTATTGTATACTATACAATGTGTAAACTAATGTTTGTTAATAACATTCAACAAAAAGACCAAATATATGATAGAATAAAATAAAATATAGATAGTATTGGATTGAGGGGTGTAGAAGTTGGAAAAGAAAAAGAATATATCTATGGCAGTAATTAAAAGATTACCCAAATATCAGAGATACTTAAGAGAGTTACTTGATAAAGATGTTGATAGAATATCTTCTAAGGAATTAAGTGAAAAGATAGGTTTTACTGCATCTCAGATAAGACAAGATCTTAATTGTTTTGGCGATTTTGGACAGCAGGGTTATGGATATAATGTGGAAGACCTCTATAAAGAAATTTGCAATATACTAGGTCTTACAAAAAAGTATAATACAATTATTATCGGAGCAGGTAATATTGGTCAAGCTATAGCAAATTATACTAATTTTCAGAAGATAAATTTTGATTTGGTTGGTATTTTTGATACTAATCCAAAACTATACGGTTTGAAAATTAATGATATTGAAATAAATGACATTGATTTTTTAGGAGAATTTATTAAAGATAAGAATGTGGATATAGCTATAATTTGCGTTCCAAGTAGATGTGCACAAGAAATTTGTGACATAGTAGTTAAGAATGGCATAAAGGGAGTCTGGAATTTTGCTCCTGTAGATTTGTTAATACCTAAAGGGGTAATTGTAGAAAACGTTCACTTAAGTGATAGCTTGCTTACACTTAGTTGCCTCATGAATGGATCAACTTAAAATATAGTATATTTTGTATTGAAAATGATTTTGCAACAGGTTATAATGATATTTATAAAGCCACGAGCTTTAAAAAATTTTTATACCTTATTGTTAATATTATAACAATAAATAAAGTTTAGGAGGATTAGTCATGGAACTAAAGAATATCATTTTTGAAAAAGAAGGTAAAATTGCTTTAGTTACAATTAACAGACCCAAAGCTCTTAATGCATTGAATACTGAAACTTTACAGGAACTTGACATTGTCATTGATGAACTTGAAAAAGATTCACAAATACTTGCAGTTGTAATAACTGGCTCAGGTAAATCATTTGTTGCAGGAGCAGACATTGCAGAAATGAAAGATATGAATGTAATAGAAGGCAGAAAATTTGGTATACTAGGTAATAAAGTATTCAGAAGACTTGAAAATTTAGAAAAGCCAGTGATTGCTGCACTTAATGGATTTACACTAGGTGGTGGATGTGAACTTGCTATGTCTTGTGACATTAGAATTGCATCAACAAAAGCTAAGTTTGGCCAACCAGAAGTAGGTTTAGGAATAACTCCTGGCTTTGGCGGAACTCAAAGACTTCCAAGATTAGTTGGCATGGGAGTTGCTAAAGAATTAATATACACAGCTAAAATTATTGATGCCAATGAAGCTTACAGAATAGGTCTTGTTAATAAGGTATTTGAGCCAGAAACTCTTATGGAAGAGGCAAAGGCACTTGCAAATACTATAGCTAATAATGCACCAGTTGCTGTAAAACTTTGTAAAGTAGGGATAAATAAGGGCATTCAAACAGATATAGATACTGCATTGTCTTATGAATCAGAAGTATTTGGAACATGCTTCTCTACAGAAGATCAAGAAGAAGGTATGGATGCTTTCTTAAACAAGAAAAGTTTGGTAGGTAATTTTAAGAACAAATAAGGAGGTATTTTAAATGAATTTTTCATTGACTAAAGAACAAGAATTAGTACAACAAATGGTAAGAGAATTTGCTGAAACAGAAGTAAAGCCAATTGCAGCTGAAATAGATGAAACAGAAAGATTTCCTATGGAAAACGTGCAAAAAATGGCAAAATACGGCGTGATGGGGATTCCCTTCGCTAAAGAATATGGTGGCGCTGGTGGAGATACATTATCATATATAATTGCAGTTGAAGAATTATCAAAAGTATGTGGTACAACAGGAGTTATACTTTCAGCACACACATCTCTGTGTGCTTCTCTAATTAACCAATTTGGGACACCAGAACAAAAAGAAAAATATTTAGTACCACTTGCAAAAGGTGAAAAAATCGGTGCATTTGGATTAACTGAACCTAACGCAGGAACAGATGCAGCTGGACAGCAAACTGTAGCAGTTCTTGATGGAGATCACTATGTTATAAATGGTTCAAAGATATTTATAACTAACGGTGGAGTTGCAGATATTTTTGTTATATTTGCAATGACAGACAGAAGCAAGGGAACAAAAGGAATAACAGCATTTATAATTGAAAAAGAATTTAAAGGCTTCTCAATAGGTAAATTAGAAGATAAGCTTGGAATAAGAGCTTCATCAACTACAGAACTTATATTTGAAGACATGGTAGTTCCAGTTGAAAACATGATTGGAAAAGAAGGCAAAGGTTTTGGCGTAGCAATGAAAACTCTTGATGGAGGAAGAATTGGTATAGCAGCACAAGCTTTAGGAATAGCAGAAGGTGCATTCAATGAAGCTAAAGAATACATGAAAGAAAGAAAGCAATTTGGAAGAAGTTTGGACAAATTCCAAGGATTAAGCTGGATGATGGCTGAAATGGATGTTGCTATAGAATCAGCTAAACATCTTGTATATAAAGCTGCTTGGAATAAAGATCAAGGACTCCCATATACAGTTGAAGCTGCAAGAGCAAAACTTCATGCTGCTAATGTAGCTATGGACGTTACTACTAAAGCGGTTCAATTATTTGGTGGATATGGCTACACTAAGGATTATCCAGTAGAAAGAATGATGAGAGATGCTAAGATAACTGAAATATACGAAGGAACTTCTGAAGTTCAAAAGATGGTTATTTCAGGAAACATATTCAGATAATAAGGAGGGTTAAACACATGAATATAGTTGTTTGTTTAAAACAAGTTCCAGATACAACTGAAGTAAAAATAGATCCTAAAACAGGAACACTTATAAGAGAAGGCGTTCCATCAATAATAAACCCAGATGATAAGAATGCTTTAGAAGAAGCATTAGTATTAAAAGAAAATGCTGGAGCAAAGGTAACAGTAATAACTATGGGACCACCTCAAGCACAAGTTGCTTTAAGAGAAGCATTAGCAATGGGAGCAGATGAAGCTATACTTATAACAGACAGAGCATTTGCAGGAGCTGATACACTAGCTACTTCAAACGCACTTGCTGGAGCATTAAGAAAACTTGATTACGATGTGGTATTTGCAGGAAGACAGGCTATAGATGGGGATACAGCACAGGTTGGACCAGAAATAGCTGAACACCTTCAAATTGCTCAAATTACATATGTTGAAAAAGTTGATGTAACTGGTGATAAGGAACTTACAGTTAAAAAAGCTTGGGAAGATGGTTACGAAATAGTAAAAGTACAAACTCCAGTATTACTTACTGCAATAAAAGAATTAAATGTGCCAAGATATATGAATGTTAAAAATATATTTGGAACATTTGATAAAGAAATTAAGATATGGAGTGCAGATGACATTGGCGTAGATAAATCCCTTCTTGGACTTAACGGATCACCTACAAAGGTTAAAAAGTCCACAACTAAGGAAGCTAAGGGACAAGGAGAAATTATTAACAAGCCTGTTAAAGAAGCAGCTAGTTATGTAGTGTCAAAATTAAAGGAAAAACACTATATTTAGAATGATGTAGGAGGGATTTCAAATGAATATACAAGATTACAAAGGCGGCGTATGGGTCTTTGCAGAACAAAGAGATGGAGAGCTTCAAAAAGTTTCATTGGAACTTTTAGGAAAAGGTAAAGAAATAGCAGAAAAATTAAAGACTCAGTTAGTAGCAGTATTACTTGGAAGTGATACTGATGAACTTGCAAAAGAATTATTAGCATATGGTGCTGATAAAGTTTTAGTTGCTGATAGCAAACTTTTAGGACACTTTACAACAGATGGTTATACAAAAGTTATTAGCAAATTAGTAGATGAGAAAAAACCAGAAATAATATTTATAGGAGCTACATTTATAGGAAGAGATTTAGGACCAAGACTTGCAGCAAAACTTACAACAGGATTAACTGCAGATTGTACTTCTCTTGATATAGATTCTGAAAATAGTAACCTTCTAGCTACAAGACCAGCTTTTGGTGGAAATCTTATGGCTACAATAGTTTGTGCTGATCACAGACCACAAATGGCTACAGTAAGACCAGGAGTTTTCTCAAAACTTGAAAAAGATGCTTCAAAAATAGATGCATCAAAAATTGAAAAGGTACAATTTGATTTATCTGAAAATGATATAAGAACTAAAGTTCAAGAAGTTGTAAAACTTGCTAAAGAAGTAGCTGATATATCAGAAGCAGATATTATAGTTTCTGGTGGTAGAGGAGTAGGAAGTAAGGAAAATTTCGCTGTTTTAAATGAACTTGCAGAAGTTCTTGGTGGAACAGTAGCAGCTTCAAGAGCAGCTATAGAAAAACAATGGATAGATAAAGCTTTACAGGTTGGTCAAACTGGTAAAACTGTAAGACCAATAGTTTATATTGCTTGTGGTATTTCAGGAGCTATTCAACATCTTGCAGGAATGCAGGACAGTGATTATATAATAGCTATTAACAAGGATGCAAATGCACCTATGATGGCAGCAGCAGACCTTGCAATTGTTGGAGATTTAAACAAAGTAATCCCTGAATTGATAGCACAACTTAAAGTAGCTAAAAGCTAATTTGAGTTTTAATATAAATGTAGCTATAAATATGAATATTAGGAGGCAATTATAATGAAAAAAGTATGTGTACTTGGTGCTGGAACAATGGGAGCAGGAATTGCTCAAGCATTTGCTGTAAAAGGTTTTGAAGTAGTACTTAGAGACATTAAAGATGAATTTGTTGAAAAGGGCTTAAAGACAGTTGACAAGAATTTATCAAGACTTGTTTCAAAGGAAAAAATGACAGAAGAAGCTAAGGCTGAAATACTTACAAGAATTACTGGAACAGTTGACCTAAATCAGGCAGCTGATTGCGATCTTGTAGTTGAAGCAGCAGTTGAAAACATGGCAATTAAAAAACAAATATTTGGTGATTTAGATAATATTTGCAAACCTGAAACTATTTTAGCTTCAAATACATCTTCATTATCAATCACTGAGGTTGCAGCAGCAACTAAGAGACCTGATAAGGTTATTGGTATGCACTTTTTCAACCCAGCTCCAGTAATGAAACTTGTTGAAATTATAAGAGGAATGGCTACTTCACAGGAAACATTTGATGCTGTAAAGGCTGCAAGTGTTGAAATTGGTAAAGAACCAGTTGAAGTTGCAGAAGCTCCAGGATTTGTTGTAAATAGAATATTAATACCAATGATCAATGAAGGAATCGGTATATTTGCTGAAGGAATAGCTTCAGTAGAAGATATTGATACAGCTATGAAACTTGGTGCTAATCACCCAATGGGACCTTTAGCTTTAGGAGATCTTATTGGATTAGATGTATGTCTTGCTATAATGGATGTTTTATATAATGAAACAGGAGATTCAAAATATAGAGCTCATTCATTATTAAGAAAGTATGTAAGAGCGGGATGGCTTGGAAGAAAGTCAGGAAAAGGATTTTACGATTATTCAAAATAAAGAAAAAAAGGCTGTCGGCAGTGTTCGACAGCCTTTTTTCTTTATTTTGAGAAAGTCAGGAAAATAAAGAAAATAACTATTCAGTTTGCTATGAGGACTTGAAATAGATAATAAAAAATTGTATAATTAGTACGTGGATTTGTCTAACAAAAGAGGATAATGTATAGAATTTAATTGATTTATTCTATAAGTGATGTTCAAAATAGTACAAGTTTATCGTATATACTGGAATACTGTAATGTCTTGTGTTTTTTTTAACAATAATCAGCATGATAAATGCGTAAATATATTATTGTAATATAAGGCATCTTCAAAAAAATAATAGGTCCACCTAGCGGCTAATTTCGTGTACTACTGCGTCAGCAGAACCCGCTAAGACTACTTAGTATTAACGGAACCTGTTTCCTTGTAGTACGCAAAATTATCTCGCAATATGGACTTATTATTTCTTTTCAGATGCC
>Ga0255363_100212_pt1 | contig 11977 bp, 7 predicted proteins | sample GFST100metaG_FD_186007 | JGI IMG/M metagenome (GOLD analysis project Ga0255363, IMG submission 186007) | Peat soil microbial communities from Stordalen Mire, Sweden - G.F.S.T100 | ecosystem: Environmental > Terrestrial > Soil > Wetlands > Peat | place: Sweden: Norrbotten County, Stordalen Mire... | reverse complement strand
CAATATACAAAAAAGTAAATTTGTCTAATTATGACCAAATAATGTTTATCCTTCGAGTGATTTTACTTCCTTATATACCTTCAAATCAGTATAAAGCTCTCCAAGATAAGGATTTCTCTTTGTCTTAACTACTTTGTAAATCATGTAAACAAATACTGCTATATTTGCAACTAATGCCGCGAAACTAAATGCAAATAGTGGTGCTTTATTGTAGGATGACGCTACTGCAAATGCACCCTTATCCATAAATGATGGGAATGTCTGTGCAAACATACACCATATGGCAAGAGTTTGTGCACGATGCTGTAGCCATGCTCCTTTTCCCACAGTAAATGCACAAAGGGTTGGACATAATAGCAAAGCAAAACCGCAATACCAAGCATGACCTGGCAGACAGTTATACGTATAAGCAAAATTCCATAAATCATAGGCTATTATCCAAAACCATAACATATCAGGCCACAGCATATCTTTACTGCCATCTTTAGCAGTCTTTTTTCTTATGCAAATTCCTAGCCAACCAGTTATAGTTATTATGTTCAGTATACCTGCTATACCATTCATGAAGTTCCAAGGACCACCAAGTACATACATGGCTTCATCTACTAATTTTCCTCCACCTGGATATTGAATACCAATTTGAAAATCACGGGTTACTGCCTCCATAATGTTAACAGCAAGTATAAGTGGTGGGAAACATAATGCCCATTTTTTATCAGATAATTTCCATTCATTACCTGTCAATTTATTTTTCCATTTAACATGCCTGATGCACCAAAAACCTATACATCCAGCTGTAGAAGAATACACCTTTGCTAAATGGAACCAGTCTGTATAAGTTGTCCTCCTTAATACCGTAAACCACAATATTGAAAGTGTTAATGGTAAAATAACGAAAGAAAAAAAGCCAACATATTTCCATCTACGAGCTACTTCATTAAAGCCAAAGAGTGCTACAAAAACAATTATCCAAACACCCCATACACTTAATGCTGATGCTCCATTGGCGTAATTAAAAACAAACATACTATTACCTCCCTATTATATAAATATTTAGTATTTCATCATATATATTATACAATTTACCATAAATATTCTTCAATAGACAAAAAAATGAAAGTGTCTATTTTTTAACACTTTCATTTTTGTAACATTAGCCCAAAATGCATTATTACTGTTGTCTTAAAATATTAATCAGATCATAAATTTTACTTTTCTTCTCTCACTTTATTAATTCTTCATCTTCAACTTCTTCTAATTTCGGAGCATTTCCTTTGTAAATGCCAAAAATAAAATATCCAAGAGTAACGATGATGCAGAACACAGCACCAATCAATAAGGACATCTGAGTGTCAGAGTTAACGCACATGCCAATTAAAACTAAGCAAAGGTATGCAACTACAATATAGTTAGCATATGGGAAAAATTTTGATTTAAAAGGATGCTTTGCCATTTCTGCTGCATGTTCTTTTCTAAACTTTACTTGACTTATACATAAAACCACCCAAGGCACCATTCCCGGAAGAACACTGGCACTGTAGATATAGACAAATAATTTAGAATTCGGATAAATATAGTTTAAAATCACACCAATAAGTAAACAAGTCAAAGTAGCTTTAATAGCGTTGGATGGTACACCATCTTTGTTTAACTTGCCTAAGAATTTAGGAGCTTGTCCATTCTTTGACAATGTATAAAGCATACGACCGCAGCTGTAAATTCCGCTATTACAACCAGACATTGCAGCTGTCAGCACTACAAAATTAATGATGCCCGCAGCAGCAGCAATCCCAATCTTAGAAAAAGTTAACACGAATGGACTGCCCAAAGTACTAATTTGATTCCATGGATAAATTGTTACAATTACAAATATAGCACCAATATAAAAAATCAATATACGCCAAATTATATTTTTCGTTGCTTTTCTTAGTGTGTTTTTGGGGTCCTCTGCTTCACCAGCGGTTATACCAATAAGTTCTACCCCTTGATATGATGCTGTTACCATACATAATGCAAATAACCAACCTTTCCAACCGCCAGCAAAGAAACCACCGTGAGCCGTAAGATTTCTTAAACCAATAGCCGTGCCATGATTACCGATGCCAAAGAAAATGAGTCCAAATCCAATTATAAGCATAGCTACAATTGTGACAACCTTAATAAGCGAAAACCAAAATTCAAATTCCCCATAAAACTTAACTGAAGCCATATTCGCAGCAGCAAGAATAGCCACACCAATTAATGCTGGTATCCAAGATGGTAATGCTGGAAACCAATAATTCATATAAATACCGATAGCCGTAATTTCTGACATGCCAACAGCTATCCACATAAACCAATAACACCATGCTGTCATATATCCAGCCCAAGGCGATATATATTTCTGTGCATAATTTGCAAAAGAACCTGTCAATGGCTCAAGATAAAGCATCTCTCCCATTATTCTCATAATTATGTACATAGCAATGCCAGCTACTACATACGCCAGCAGTACTGATGGTCCTGCCCATTTGATCGTACTAGCTGACCCCATGAACAAACCTACTCCAATTGTACCCCCTAAAGCAATCAATTCAATATGACGTGCTTTTAGCCCTCTTGATAACTCTTTTTCTTCCACCTAAATTGCCCCTTTCAAAAATGTCCATTAATAGATCGTTTTTTCTATAAAGACACTTATTGCTATTTTGATAATATTTTATCACATTTTTAGATTTTTTTCACTTAAAATTACATTTTAACTTAGTGATTATTGTTAAACCTGATAAATATTAATCATATTCATATTTAGCCTTAGCGGGTTCTGCTGACGTAGTCGTACACGAAATTAGCCGTTAGGTGGACTTATTTTTTTTTTGAAGATGCCTTAATAATATCCTCAATATATCTATCAACAAGTAGTTCCTGATAAGCAGCTGTTTTATTTAATTTAATAATTTCAATAATGTCCTTAAGCTCTTTACTTTTAATATTGTCCATCTTTTTTATTCTATAAGCTTCTAAAATCACCGCGGATTTTATGGAAATATAGTCCTCTTTGCTATATCTCCATAATATTAAATTTTCACCATATCTCTGCTTTAGTTTATCAGCCATTATTATACCTTCAGGATCAAAGTCTCCAGAATAATATATTTTTGAACCACTTTGCACAAGTTTATCTAAAACCACTAAAGAAGCTAACTTAAAATTTCCAAAGGTACACATAAGCGATGGCTTTAATTTTCCCAGCTTAAATAATATTTCACTAAATACTGTTGGATTTTCAAAAACATAAGTTTTCTTACTAGGGCTTATTATTTTGTCCACCTTACTAATATTCCATAATGAGACTTGAAGCGGTTCATCTTCTTCATAAAAGTTTCTCCATCCAATATGTTCCTTTTCACCAGCATAAGCTAGAATTCCACTGCACAGAGTGTAATTTGACACTTCATCTTTTATTACCCCTGCATTATATAAGCATTCATTTAACTCCTCTGCATTTTTAGGATAATCAATAATAAATTCATAACATATAGCATAAACTAGCAGATTACCACAATCCGTATTTAAATCAAAGCTGTGTGGATTTTTAGTTATATTTGAAGAAAAAATAGCAAGCCTAGTAGGTCTTTCTTTATTAAAATTTAAATTGTTATATGCATTGCACACATACATTAAATTTTTTCTTAGCAGCTCTTTATCTTCATCATATTTTAGACTTACTATTCTGAAAGCATTTTTTTTACTAATAAGCATCTGTAAAATCCAATTTTCTGCTTTTGTATTTTTAAAATTGTTAGCTATTTGTAAAAAATATGCTTGCTTTTCTTCTTCGTACAGCTGGTTTTGTTCTTTTTTACTTACAAGTTTTTCTCCAAAATATAATTCAATTACTTTGTTAAAAGAAATCCCTTGAAATTTTGTGTAATCTAATGCAGAAATAAAGTTTTCCACCTTAAAGGATGTGGATTTTTTATTATAATCTTTTCTAAATAACCCTGTTAAAGCTTCTTTTTCTTCCTCACGTAAATTGCTTAAATGTATAGTCCCGCCTAAGGCACCTAATGATTCATATTTTTTCCTTATACCGTCCATTGTACGCTTAAAACCTTTATTTTGCTTAAAATAATCCACACATTCCTTAAGTAATGTTTCTTCACTATTCATGAATATCACACCACCAGTTCCTTAACTTTTCCATTCCAACTATATCTTATAACCGTCACAAAATCTGCATTGTCTGGTCTTATTAGTTCACAAATAGCAAGAGATGGAACCGTGTCATAATCTCCCCATAATATTTGAGAATTTATAATATAATCTAACCCTAATTCTCCTACAAGTCTAAACATATCTCTAATATTTCTTTCATCCACTCCAGCAAACGCCTCATCTAGAGATATTATTCTTGGACTATCCTTTCTTCCACCTTCATATCTTGCATATACTGCTGAAAACAGAGGAACATACATTGCCATAGCCTTTTCTCCTCCACTAAATTGGAAAAAAGCATTATTTGTAAGTTCTTTTTTGCCCTGACCTGTTTTTACAAAGGATAATTTAAATTCAAACCATTTTCTATAATCCAAAATTTCACGCATTATACTATGAAAAGTCTGATTTTGACCTTTATCTTCAAAATTTCTTCTAGCCTCTGTTATTTTAGATCTGAAATGCTCTGAAAGTTTATTCAAATCCTCTACTCTCATTAAATTACCGTCCTGCTTTAAAAGATTTACTAAATCCTTTGTATCTAATTGTTCTTCAGTTTCTGCTTTTTTATTACTCCATTTTAAGCTAAAAGATAACCCACTAGAAGTATTCATACTTTCCATAAGTTCATTCATCTTATTAACCCATTGCTCACTGTGGAATATTTTAGCTCTTATCTTTTTACTTATATTTTTTACTAATATATCTTCAAAGAGCTCTCTATCACTTTCTCTTAAAAGGTTCTCATTTTCCTCTATTCCTTCTATTATAAAATCTATAAGTTTATAAAAATTTACATCTTTACCTCTTACCGTTGCTACTATATTGATTCTTTTTCTCTTAGCTAAACTTTTGGCTAATTCTCTGTTTTCTTCTTCAAGGATGCTATCAAAAATATATTCTGTTTTAATGTTATACTCCCTAAGATACTGATTGTTTTCTTGAAATCTTTGAAAAAGTGTACTTGCATAGTCTTCAGAACCCTTTGATAGTTTTACTTCCGCTGTATCTTCTTTTACAATTTTTTTAGCTATCTTATAGTAATCTTTATCATCATTTTCAAATAATACATATCCTAATTCATATTCTTCTACAAAGGAATTTTCATATACAGCATTTAACTTTTCATTAAATTTCAACTCTTCCTCAGCTCTTAACAATTCATTCTTATTTTGATTAAACTTTGACATCTCACTTTCACTTTTTCTTGCAACTGATATTTGCTTTTGTGGAATATGATCTAATGCTCTTATACACTCTTCTAATTCTATTTTTATTGCTTCATAATCAGAAATGCTTAACTGCTGTTTCAAATTGCTATGATTAATTTGTGCCTCTTTTAATTTTCTATCCGCCATATTTATGTCATATAACAAATTGTCCATATCCTCTAAAATACTTTCTTGTTGATACTTTAACATATTGAGCTTTTCTTCGGCTTTAATAAGAATGACATGAATTTTTTCCAATTCATATAAGTCATCTTTATAATCACCTGCTGCCTCAGAAGCTTCTCTAAAAGCATCAACGCTTCTATTAATAGTTAGCTTATATGTTAGCTCATGTACCTTTTCTTTTACTTTTTTCAGTTCTTCATATAAAGCTTTCTCAATTTCAGTTTTTTTAAGAACATCATCACTGCTCCTATCGTAATTAAATTGTGCTGTTTTAAGTTCTGATAAAGCTACTAAAATATCTTTATTTGAAGGTAGACTATTATATTCATTTTTAAGCTGTTCCAATTTCAAATTCACTTCGTTTATTATATTATCATAATAGTCAATTTGAGTTTCCATTTCCTTTAGTTCTGTTAAAAGTTTTTCTATCTGCTCTTCCCTGTACTTTTTTCTTGCAGCGCTGCCTATAAACTTTGGTGAATAATTGCCGCTTACATTTCCCCTCAATATTCCTATACCATAATTACCTTTTTCATCTATGTAAGTACTTGATGAATTTTCATCTATAAGAATGCTCTTTAGTACATTTTCAACATCTTGACATGTTATACCATCTACTTCAATATGTTCAATTTTTAAAAACTGTGATAAATCATAGGTTAAAAAATTAGCCGAAGCAAATAGGTATTTATCTGCACCTTCTTCATTAATGGAATTTACTTTATCTTTAAACTTTTCTGGTATTATTAACGCATCCAATAAACCCATGTCAAGAAGTGCCTCTTCTACACGCCCTTTAAGTGTATCTGATATATCATCATTAAAATCCACTGCTTTGTAAAGAGGTATAAACGGTATACCTTTTTTAACTAAGTTCTCTCTACTTTTGAGTATTTTATGTTCCCTCAATGGCTCTGGATCCTTTTTTGCCTTCCATGCCTCTATTTCTGCTTTCTTTTCCTTAGCGGATTTGCTCCATTTATCCTTTTCATTTCTCATTTCATAAAGCTTCCCATTAAGCTTCTCTTGAAAATCGCTATAATCCTTTCTAATAGGATCAAGTACTACATCAAAGCTTTCAGTTCCATCAAATTTATTTATTTCCTGAGAAAGCTTTACTATAGCTTCATCAGAAATTTTCAATTCCTTATTTTCTTTCCTCCAGCCGTATATATTTTCTATGTATTCCTGTTTTATCTCATCTAAAAGTCTAGTTGTTTGACTTAGTATTCTGCTTTTATCTTCTCTATCTAACTTACTTTGTTCAAGTTCCTGAAGAGATTTATCATATTCTTTATTTTTTCTTTCTTCTTCTTCAAGTGCTTTTATAGCATTATCAATGCTTTCTGTATACTTTTTCAAGCTACCCTTGATATATGTAAAACTATATTCCTTTTCAAAAGATGCTTTCAATTCGTCCTTTAAAAATTGCTGCTCATCAAAACAAAATTCTTCTGCATAGTCATCCATACTAATAAGTTTATCTTCTAATTTTAAAATACTTTTGTCTTTTTCATTTTCAGTTTCCTTTATTCTTGTAGACATTTCATTTTCTGCTTGCTTTTTCTTTCCAATTTGAGTTTCTTTATCCGTTTTTTCTTTAATTACTACTTTTATTTCATTTTCAAGACTGAGCATTTTCTCTCTTATTCTAACACTATCATGCTCAGATAATTCTTTCTTTTTTTGTTCATTTGTCTTTAACTGGATATCCAAGTTTTTTAATTCTTCTTCTGCATCTTTATAAGCTTTTTCCGCTCTCTCTATTTCTTTAATAAAGTTATTTTTATCGCTAAGACATTTATCAACTTGACTTTTACTCTCCACATAATCCTTAGCCTTATTTGTAATTATGACCCTATTATACTTATCAAAAACACCTTTAATCCTATCTGCTGCTTTTTTGCCTTCCTTCAATTCTTCCAATCTGCTTTTTATATTATCCATATTCTCTATAGCTTCTGACATTGGTCTTAAATCATCTTCAGAAAGAGGCTGCAAGGAATTTTCCATTATCTCATAAATTACAGTAGGCTTAAAATCTTTAGAAAGTTTAGGTGTTCTAAGCTGAACCATAAGCTTTACAAGCTCTTCATATTCCTCTATATCATTAAAACCAAATAGAAGCTCATTTACCATTTTTACATAGTCACCTTGTGTATCATTAACCTGCCCGCCTGCACCTATCCTATTTTCAAGTTCTTTCATTGTTAATGGAAGCTTCTCACCTACATTTTTATATAAGAAAATATCCTTTCCTATTCTTCTTCCATCCGTTATTGAAAAACCCCAAGACTTTATTGATTTTCCCCTTACAGCCTTAAATCCCATACCTATAGTAAGATAATTTTCAGTTTCTCTTTTTTTAAATTCCATATATAAGTATCCTACAGACTCATCTTTACCACTACCTTCGTCTCCTAAAAGATAATTTTCTATTTTTCTTGATTTAGAGCCAAAGGGATCAAGTCTTTCTGGACTTTTATTTCCGTCCAATAAAAGAGGTATGAAGCTTTGCATAGTTACAGATTTTCCTGAACCGTTAGAACCTCTTAAAAGAAGTTTACCATCAGAAAATATAAATTCTTCCTCATCATAGTACCAAAAATTAACAAGTCCTGCTTTATTAATAATCCATCTATTGTTTTGCATATTAAATTGCCTCCTTAGCTTCAGCTACTTCTATAAATTTTTCAGGATAGCGACCTGCAACTTTCCCTACAAGAGGTAATATTTCAACTTCCTTATCAAGTTTTACCATTTTAATCATATTAAAATCCTTCATATATGTAATTATGTCTTCAGTCAATGCATTAAGAGATTTTTCTTCTCTATACTCCTTACTCCAGCCAACGCTAAATCTCTCTTTTAGCTCTTCCACTAAACTTTCAAAATGTGCTGTAGATACTGTAATAGTATCATCTACTTTTATATTTAATTTTTTCTCTTCTATTTTTTCTAATATTAATGAGTTAAAAAGCAAAACAACATCACTTATAGCTTTACCCCCTGGAAAAGTATCTTTCAAATTTCTTTCCTTATCCAGCACAACCAATGCTCCATTTTTATGAACATGAAAATTAAAATCTAAAAAGCTATCCAAATCATTTTCTATCATACTTCTCTGCTTTTTTATGTAATCATAATCCGCATCTTCACTGCCTTCGTTGTAAACTATAGGACTCATTATAATTCGTCTGTAAACTCTCTGCCTTCTTATGATACCCCTATCAATATCAGCCTCTCCCCACTCTTCTGCTTCAATATCCTTATAGGAATTATAATCCAACATATTAGTAGTAAAATTTCTAACAAAATATCTTGATAAGCCTGTACTTTCATACAATACTTCTGTATCAACAGTATTTGCAAAGCTTTGATCATTACCATCGTCAAGTTTTATCATCATCAAACGTACTGCAAATCTTAAAACTTTAATAAGACTTTTTCTATGCTTATAAAGAGTCCAATCAACCTTCTCATCCCCAGTATAATTTCCTTGAATAAATTCTGTAATTTGTGATAATACAAACTGTTCTTCGCTTCCTTTATCCTCTAAAAACATTAATAAATTGCACAAAAAAGCATACTCCATATTACTGTCAAAGTCATTAATCCCCATCCAGGCTTCAGCTTTTCCCGGAGTTTTCTCAAGCTTAATTAGGTTCGGATTTACAATAACCTGATACCCTAATTTTTCCGCGAGAAAAGTTTTGAAACTCGGTATACTATCTTTTATTCTATAATATAGTTCTTTATTTTCATCTTTACTAATCCAATAATTTTCTAATAATATTTCTAATTCCTTCATCTCTTTTTATTCAATCCTTCCATGAGATAAGACTCTTATACTGATAATAGCCTAATTACTCAAATCTAATAATATAAGATGGCATTTCAAAAGTTCCATCCATACATACAAGTTTACATTTTTCATCTAAGCTTTTAGGGCTTTCTACTTTATAAACTCTACCATCTTCAGTTTTAGCTTTTCTATCAGCAGAATTCATTCCTTTACTAAGCCATCTCAAAAGGGTAAGCCTTACATAAGCATCTATCTTAGGCAGCTTTGAAAAATCTATAACGTTCTCTAAAATATAGCTGTCTATTATTTTTCTTTCTTCTTCTCTTATTTTTATAATTTTATTAAGCATTTCATTCTTTCGCTGCTCATTGTTCATTATAGGATTTCTAACGGATTTTTCTCTGTAAGCTCTTATCCTAGGTTTTACAGTTTCTAGTCTAGGTTTTTCTTCAAAAATACTGCTGTTTATACTTTCTGTACTTCTAACTGTATCGCCCTTTATATGTTTCATATTAAATATTCCAAAAACAAGCCCTGATAACTTGTGTGCTTCTTCTAAGGTTTCACACTTTAAAAACATTTCAGAAAGCTTTTTATATTCTTCCTTCCTATTTGCAGCACTATTTCTGCTTTCCGCAATTTGAGAAGCAAATCTAGTTATCTTTCTAATAATCTCATTAGTTATATTGAGTAGCTTTGAGGCTTCACTCTCAAACCCTCTACTTCCCAAAAACCACTCTTTTAAATTTATCCATCTGCCATAAATATTATCTTTTATTATGTTCTCATGAAATTCAGCATCTATTCGAGGTATGGATTTTTCATATTGAAATACCTTTTCCAAAACTGTATCTATTTCTTCTTCAGTAATTTCATTTAATATATATTCTATAGTATTAGCATTATATTGAAGACCTTTAATAAAATCCCGTAAATAATCTATAAATTTATCTTTAAAAACTAAAAATTCTCTTGTCTTCATCATCTCTTCAGCTTTAAGGCTATATAAATCCCTTATATAATCCTGATAATTTTGATTAAGCCTTTTAAAATCATTATTTAAGGAATTCCACCAACTTCCAACATTTTTTTCATCCTCATTTACCATCTGATGAAACTTCTTAATTTCTTCCTTAATTCGTTCAAGAAGTGACGGCTCTAATGAAGCACTTTCCACAAATAGATTTTCAAGTCTTATAGTTAATCTTTCAATTTCAACACTATACTCTGATAACTGATATCTAAATTGCTTGTTTTTAAACTCTTCAACAGTAGCAACCTTAGAGGTATCCTGTATAGCCATAAGATTTCTCCAGGATAGCAGTACCTCTAGATCCTGTTTGCATTGCTCAATAGTATACTCTCTAAATTGTTCATGCTTTCTTAATTCTTCAAATACCTCTTCTTTATATATCCAATATTTCATTTTTTCATACTGCAAATAAAAATATCTAAGAATGGATCTATACCTCCATGTATTATCAACTGTTAAATATCTCATTTCATCGATTTGCTTCGTAGTTTTACTATTAATATCCAAATTTATCACCCATTATTATTATTTACAACTCTACAGTCGAATTTGTCTCTTTTACTGGTGGTTTCCATATTGGTACCTCTATAAATGTAGTCTCTTTTACATTTGGAAGAATATCATATATGGAACAATTCATTTGTTGTTCAAAATACTCTTTCATTTCAAACGTTGCATTCCAACGTTCAGCAGTAAATGGAAATATTGCTTTTTCCATCATGAATTTGTATCCGTCAATCCCATGTCTTCTTGCACTTATGCCATATTTTCTACCTATATCATGAAGAAGTCCTAACACATATGCTTTGTCTGGGTTAAGATTACTACATTTTTCTGCAATCATTTGAGCGGCTAATCCTACATTGATAGAATGTTCTGTCCATGGTCCTCGGTTTAATTTTCCTCCTATTTCTAATTCCTTTTCAGCCATTTCTCTATTTGGAAACATATTATCCTCCCCCTATTTAATAAAATTATATTAGTATTATGTTAGTGCCTTATAATTCATAAGAACTTCTTTTCCCTCCAATGCCACTGCTATCTTTATTATATCTTCCCTCTTTAATCCTGCATCTATAAGCTCTACATCATATTTTTTCCTATCCATTTGCTGCATAGCTATAGCAAGTGTTTCTTCTATAGTTTCTTTTGTCACTGGATTTACTTTTTTCAATTCAAATATTATCCCCTTTTGTCCTTTTTCTATTTCTCTTGGAATAAGTGCTACATCGTATCTACCCAGACCACTTTCTCTATTTGATTTAGCATAATAATCCTCACTTAAATTTACAAGCATGCCAAGAACGAAAGCCTGATATACTCTTTCTGGTTCTTCTCCTGTAGGATCAAAATAACTCATGGTGTTTATTACAAATTGTTTAAAATAATATTCAAAAGTCATAATATCACCGTTTATAAGACCCTCCAGCATTTCCTCCATCTTTTCATTTGTTGTACTTCCTTTAAACCATTCCATTATTGTTTCTTCATAAAAATATTCAACTTCAAGATTTGGGATTTTTAATTCACACCATAATCTTTTAT
>Ga0255363_100211_pt1 | contig 12021 bp, 17 predicted proteins | sample GFST100metaG_FD_186007 | JGI IMG/M metagenome (GOLD analysis project Ga0255363, IMG submission 186007) | Peat soil microbial communities from Stordalen Mire, Sweden - G.F.S.T100 | ecosystem: Environmental > Terrestrial > Soil > Wetlands > Peat | place: Sweden: Norrbotten County, Stordalen Mire... | reverse complement strand
GAGGAATAATATATGAATACAGTAGAACAGCTTTTAAAACTAGATAAAAAGAAATTAGAGGTATCAACAAAAGATGTTGAAATAAAAAGGTTGGGTGTTACATTTACATGCCAAGCCATTGGTTTAGAAGAATATAATGAAATACAAGAAAGTACTATAAATATGGACAAAAAGGGTAATATTAAAGGGTTTAATTTGGGGAGTGGTCAGCTTAGACTTATATTGGCTGGTATTCCAACTCTTAAAGACAAGGAATTGTTAAAATATTTTGGAGTACAAACACCATTTGAATTAATCAAAAAACTTTTCAATGTTGGTGAAGCTAATTTATTAGCAGAAACAATAAGTAAAATATCGGGAATTGATGTTATAGAAAATGCAGATGCAGAAATAAAAAACTAATAAAAACAGATGGAGAAGTACAATTGTTGTACTATGCTTGGAAATTACATTCCATTCCTCCATCTGTTTTTTCTAATTATGGAATTGGTGAGAAGATAATTTTAAAAAATTTCATTGAAAAAGAAATTGAAGAAATAAATAAATCTAATGCTGGAGGTGCTGAATAAAATGGGATTAACCTTATCAGCTATTTTAAACCTAGATGGTAACTTTATTAAGAACATGCAGAAAGCGGCACAACAAACCAGCCAGATGCAAGCTAAAACTAAAAGTTTTGGTAGTACAGCTAAACAAGCTTTTGGAGCAGTAGGAATCCTTGCGGCTGGATATTTAGGAAGTGCTTTAAATAGTGCGGCAAAGGCACAAGATAGCACGGTTCGATTACAAAGATTAGTTGAAAATCAAGGTATTTCGTGGACTAAAGCCAGTGGCCAAGTAAGTAATTTTACATCTGGAATTATGAAAATGTCAACATATAGTGCTGGGGATGCAAAGGCGGCATTAATAAATTTGACTACTAAGGGTGTGAAATTTGGAGATGCTTTAAAGATGCAAAACACATTGATGGACTTGGCGGCTGGTGGAAATATGGACTTAACTTCGGCATCTAATCTATTAGGACAGGCATATGATGGTAGGTATATGCAACTTGAAAGGCTTGGAATAGTAACAAAAGAACAGGTCAAAAACGGATTAACCTTTGCACAAGTACAAGCAGCTATTAATAAGAGATTTGGTGGAGCTGCTGGGGATGAACTCAATACCTATGATGGTAGGATGAAACAGTTAAATAATACAATGACAAGTTTTAAAACGAGTATAGGAACTTATTTATTACCTTATGCCCAAAAACTTGCAACATTTTTAGATGGGATGGCACAAAAATTAAATGCATTAGATCCCGGAACTAAAAAGTTTATAGCTGGAGTTCTAACCGTTACAGCAGTATTAGGCACACTGATTGGTGGTGTAAGTTTTGTTACTAGATTATTTAGTATTTTAGCACCTAGTATTGAAGGAGCTGGAGCAATGCTTGCTGGTTTATCACTTCCTATTATGGCAGTTATAGCGGTTATAGCTTTATTAGCAGTAGCATTTTCTAAAAATTATGATGGTATTAGAAGTAAAACAATGCAACTAATAAATTTCTTAAAACCAATTATTGAAAATGGTATTACAAATGCATTTAAAACAGCTTCAAATATAGTAAATGGGTTTGCAAAGAATTTAAATGTTCTAATTCCTATAGCAGCAGGACTTGCAGCAGGACTTACCGTATATGAAATAGCTCAACTTGGAGTAAATGCAGCAATAAAAGCTGGTATGATAATTCAATCATTATCAAGAGCATGGGCAGAAGCTACAACAATAATCCAGTTATTGCAGGAGGGCGAAAGTGTAGCACGTGTAGCTCAATTAGCTTTAAATGCCGCTATGCTTGAAAATCCAATAGGTGTTGTTTGTATAGCAATTGGAGCATTGATAGCCATAGGTGTAGCACTATATGAGAATTGGGGTACAATAAAGCAAAGAGCGGTTGAATTATGGAATGGTATTAAATCAGCATTTACACCGCTTGCAAACTTTGTAAAACAAGCTTTTACATGGGGTGCAGATCTTATAGATGGATTGGTAAACGGAATTAAAAGTAAGATTGGAGCAATTGGAAATGCTGTAAAAGGTGTTGGAAGCACAATTGCAAGTTTTCTTCACTTTTCATGTCCTGATGTCGGACCATTGGCAACTTACGAAAGTTGGATGCCTGACTTCATGCAAGGAATGGCTAAGGGAATAAAAGTAAATACTCATTTAGTCACAGATCCAGTTAAAAAAGTAGCTTTAGGTATAAAAACCAATATGCAAGGTGGTATTAATGGAGATAGTTCATCAACACCACAAGCTAAAACTAAAGGTAAAGGACATATAATTGTAAATATTCCCAAACTAGCAGATACACTTACAGTAAGAAATGATAGTGATATAGATAAAATAGCATATGCATTAACAAAGAAACTACAGAAAGTTGCAAATGGGATGGCTTAGAGGGGGAATAACATGGAATTTCATTTATTGGACACAACAAATAACATTGACTTTCAACTTCCGGTTATGCCTGATAAGTACACATTAAAAACTGGAAATAACAATACAGTAATTGTTGTTGAAGACTTAGGAGAAATAAACCTATTGGGAAAGCCAAAACTAGCAGATATTAGTATAGAAAGCTTTTTTCCTAATCAAAACTATAGCTTTTGCCAGTATACAGGATTCCCAGCACCTTATAATTGTGTTAAAACAATTGAAAACTGGAGAATTAATAATATTACTCCAAGGTTAATTATTACTGGAACAGATGTAAATATGCTTGTGTCTATTGAAGATTTTGAACATGGAGAACAGGATGGGTCCGGTGATGTTTATTTCACTTTGACTTTAAAGGAATATAAGGTGATTCCATCATGATTAAGATTTATGGACTTTACAATGGATCAACAACAGAAATAACACCTTTTGCAAAAACTATTAACTTAAGTGCATCAAAAGACCAACCTTCAAGGAAACTTGAAGCAACAATTGCATATCCGATTTACGACCCGAATCAGCCTAAAATACAGGTTTGTTCGGGTTATATTATTTGGATTGTGGATGATGTTCATGGAGAAATATTCAGAGGAATGGTTATAGATAGGGAAATTGATTCAGATACAGAAGAATTGACTTTTACAGCTTATGATTTTATGTATCATCTATTAAAAAGTAAGGCTAGTTATAATTTTCAAAATGTAACACCAGAGCAGGCGGTATATATTGTCTGTGGTGACGTGGGCATTGCAACAGGCACAATTGCCACCACTGGTATTCCAATAAATCACATAGTAAAAGGTAAGAGTTTATACAACATAATTATGGAATGTTATACAGAAGCAAGTGAGCAAAACAATAAGCAGTATATACCTATAATGCAAATAGATAAATTAAGTGTAATAGAAAAAGGTCAAATTGTTGCAGGTTATACTCTCAAAGTAGATGTTAATGTCACTAGTATAAAGTATAAAGATTCAATTGAAAACATGGTGAATAAAGTAAACATCTATGATTCCAATGGAAACTATGTGTCTAATGTAGAAAATACTGATTGGATTAATCGATTTGGAGTTTTTCAAGATGACTATGAAATATCAAAAGACAAAGACACAAACACAGCCGCAAACAATATGCTTTATGGTTTAGATACAGATATAACAGTAGATGGACTAGGAAATGTAAATTGCATTACAGGTTATGGTGTAGCGTGTCAGGTGTTCTATTTATCTACAATGCAAAATGCAACTTTATTTATTGATACAGATAGTCATACATGGGACATGAAAAATGGTGGTTATACTATGGAATTAACACTAAACATTAGTAATTTAATGGATGCTGATTATAGCATGGATGATGAAACTTAGGGGGTATATATGAATAGTTATTCAGAACTTTTAAAATTAATGCAAATACATGGTTCAAAAAATAATCCTGACACTGTGGAACTTGCAACAGTTATTAGTGTACCTCCTAATCTTGTAATACAAACTGGAGATGTGCAGATAACTAATTCAAATATTTTAATTGCGGATTATTTATTAAACACCTACATGAGACAAGTAAAGATTCCTCCTACTTCTAACGTTTCAAGTACAGTAACAAATAATAATAGTGTAACAAGTATTGGATTAAGTGGACAGATTAATTTTACCGATACTTTGAATGTAGGGGACCAGTTAGCAGTCCAAGCAATACAAGGTGGTCAAGTGTATTTGATTTTATGCCGGGTGGTGAGCTTGGATGGCTAGTATTTTACCATTAGATATAACACCAACCGCAACTACTACAGCCACTACAACAAATGTAATAGCTGAATTTCTATGGGATTTCACTAAAAATGATTTTGATTTGAAAGATGGAAAGTTTCAGATTGTCACAGGGTTACAAGCCTTAGAGATATGGGCATATAAAGCTTTATTGACACAACAAGATACGTATGCAGCTTATAGTACAACATATGGACAATCATTTGGTACTGTAGTTGGTCAAAACTTTAGCCGGGGAGTAGTTGAATCAGAAATAAAAAGATTAACATTAGATTGTTTAACTCAAAATCCTAATATTACTGGAATAGATAATTTTAGTGTAGATTTTACAGGAGATACCTTAACAATAAACTTTACTCTAGTAACTACTTTAGGAACAACAGAAATTAGTTACAGTTAGGAGGTTGAAAAATGGCTTTTGCCGATAATAATTCAAGTACAGATATTTTAAATCGAATATTAGCAAATTTACCTTCAAATGTGGATTCGAGCGAAGGTTCTTTTTTATATGATGCAGTTTCACCAGTAGCAAACGAGTTAGCGTCACTATATGCTGATTTAGATACATTTTTAGGAGATGTATTTGCACAAACTGCAACAGGAACTTATTTAGATAATAGAGCTGGAGAGTTTGGAGTTACTAGAAATCAAGGTACGGAATCAACTGGACAAATAACCTTCACTGGAACTAATGGCACAGTTATAAATCAAGGAACTATAGTTCAAACAACAAGTGGCTTACAATATACAACTAATGCTTCAGCAACAATAGCTAATGGTGCTGCAACAGTAAATATTACAGCTAGTGCAATTGGCAGTAGTTATAATGTGCCTGCTAATATAATTACTACTTTGCCAGTACAAATTAATGGAATTACAAGCGTAACAAATCCTAGTGCATTAGAAACTGGAACAGATACAGAAACAGATGCGGCATTCTTAAAAAGATTTTTAGCATTTGTGCAAACTCCAGCTACAAGCGGAAATGTATCACATTACATTCAGTGGGCACAACAGGTAACTGGAATAGGAGCAGTTCAAGTTTATCCTTTATGGAATGGTGCTGGTACCGTAAAAGTATGTGCTATAGATGTAAATAGTAACCCATTAGGAAGTACATTACTTGCAAATTTACAGACTTATATTGAATCACAAAGACCTATAGGTGCAACTGTGACGTATGAAACTGCAACAGCATTACCAATCAATATAGTTGTACAACTCACTTTAGCTAATGGATATACAGATGCACAAATTCAAAGTGCTATAACTACAGCTATTACAAGTTACTTGCAAGGAATCGCATTTAATCAAACTACAGTAAGTTATGCAAAAATAGGTAGCATAATTTTAGGTGTAGCTGGTGTAGCAGATTATAGTAATTTAACTTTAAATAGCGGAACAGTAAATATTACAATTCCACAGGAACAGGTTGCTACAATGGGAACTCTAACAATTACTAATTAGGAGGTTGATATAAATGGATCTAACAACTTATGTACCTGATTTTATTAATCAATCTTCGGTTTTTTCTCCACTTTATGAGGAAGAACAAAACGAATTAAATACAGTTAATTCCGATATTACAGACCTTGTAAATCAATGCTTTGTGGAAACTGCAACGTGGGGATTATCAGATTGGGAAAGCTTTTTAGGTATTTCAGCTAATTCAAATAGTAATTCAATTAGAATAACAAACATCCTAGCTAAAATTAGAGGTCGTGGTACTTCTACGGTTGCATTAGTACAAAATGTTGCTAATAGTTATTCAAATGGTACGGTTCAAGTGATAGAGCATCCAGCAACTTATACTATTGAAATAAAGTTTATATCGGATTATGGTATTCCACCTAATCTTTCAGACTTGCAAAATGCAATAAGTGAAATAATGCCTGCACATTTAGCAATTTTATATACGTACCTTTATACTGTTTGGCAGAGTGCTCAAAAAGTTACTTGGAATACAATAAAAACAGATGGAACCTGGGGAAATCTTAAAAGTGGACAAGATGTCACAAATTAAAGGGAGGTTTTTAGATGTCAACGACTACAACCAATTTAGGCTTAGTTAAGCCATCACTTACAGATGTAGCTGATATTACAGTTATAAACTCAAACATGGACGCAATAGATACAGCTATAGCAAGTAAGGCGAATACAAACCAGTTGCCTACAAAAGTAAGTCAATTGACGAATGATGAAGGTTTTATTACTGCTACTTCTATTCCAAGCAGTTTACCAGCGAATGGAGGAAATGCCACAACAGTAAATAATCACACTGCAAATGCTACACCAAACACAATAGAGCAGGTAGATTTAATTAAAATGACTAATGAAGTGCTTGGAGATGTAAATTTAAAAGCACCATTGGCAAATCCTACATTTACAGGTATTGCAACGCTACCAACTAACTCAGTTTCAGATAGTTTGTTAATATCACTAAATGCAGCAGTAACAGCAACAGGAACTACACAAGCAACTGCAACTGCATTAAATAAAGATGAAAATATAGTTACATCTGGAACAGGTGGGGTACAAGTACAAGGTGCTACAACAGGTAAGATTGTGGTAGTAATTAATAAAACTTCTAGTGCAATAAATGTATATCCAGCCAGTGGACATTACTTTGATGGATTAGCTGTAAATATTCCAATATCTTTACCAGCAAATGCATTTATAGAATTGTATGGATTTTCAAGCACTCAATGGAACTCTACAATAAATGCAGTTACTAATGCTATGAATACTATTATTGCAGATGTAGGAGGCTACTTTACAACTAAAAATGTTGAAGCAGCATTACAGCAAACTGCAAGTGGGCTTACGTCGCATGAGGCTGATAATACGAGACATACGGGAATAAATAGTCCAACATTTTATGCTTTATAGAAAGGGGATAGATAAATATGGCAGTATTAAATACAGCAACAGCAAGTGCAAGACAAATGTATCAAGGTCAACCAGGTACAGCGGCAACAACATTATATACAGCTCCAGCAGTAAGCTCAAATGTTACAAGTCCAAGTGCAACAGCATATATAACAGAGATAATCCTAACTAATACTACAGCAACGGATGCAAAAATAACTTTAGGAATAGTACCAAACGGTAGTAGCTTGGGTGTAGGAAATGAGATTATGACAGCTGTAACCGTACCAGCAAATAGTGTGCAATATTTCAGTGGTCTTAAAACTTATATGAATGCACAATCATTTTTAAGTGCATTACAAACAACGGCAAGTGCAATTACATTAACGATTTCAGGAGTGGAGGTGCAATAGTATGGCTCAATATAGTTTACCAATAAGTAACAGCAAAACAGCATTCTTTACATCATCTGGAACATGGACAGTTCCCTCGGGTGTACATGGTGTTTTGGTATCAGCAATCAGCGGCGGCGGTGGTGGAGCTGGCGGCGGTGGCGGTGCTGGAGGTACGTGTGGGGGCTCAGGCATTGCAGGTAGCGCCGGAAATGCTGGCGGTGCCGGGGGTATAACAAGCTTTGGTACATTTCTATCTATACCTGGAGGCTCTGGAGGTACAGCAGGTTCTGGTGGTGCTGGAGGCTCTGGAGGTGCAGGTGGTACTGGTGGGACAGGAGGCGGTATTTCTAGTATAACTAATTTGGGTACAGGTACAATCTCGAATATTGCAGGTGGTACTGGTGGGACAGGAGGAAATTCTGGCGCCTCTGGAGGAAGTGCTGGTGCTTCTGGAGGAGTACCAGCTGCAACCACATGCATAGGTTGGGGAGGATATGGTGCTGGAGGCTCTGGAGGTGCAGGTGGTACTGGTGGTGCTGGAGGTACAACAGGTTATGGTGGTGCAGCAGGTGGCGCAGGAGGCGGAGGTGCTTCTGGAATTTTAGTGGAAAATTACTATCTTTCAGTTACGCCTGGTAGTACTATAAATATTACTATAGGTGCGGGAGGTGGTGCTAACAGCGGTGGTACTGGTGGTGCTGGAGGTGGTACTGGTGGTGCTGGTGTTAATGGTGGTGCAGGAAGTGCTGGAAGTTCGGGTGCATTACTTCTCATTTGGTATTAAAGGGAGATGATAAATATGATGTTTTGTCAAGTTTTAAATAATAAAGCGCATTGGATATTTCAAGCAGATACAATGCCTGAATTTGCACCAAACATAGTAATAATAGATATAACAAATGTAAGTCCTCAGCCACAAGAGGGATGGGATTACAATTCAACAACAAATACTTTCACTGCACCAGTTATCTCAACACCTACTTTAGCATCTGTGCAAGCCACACAAAAGCAATTAATTACAGATGCTTATACAAATGCTTTAGCACAAGGATTTACAAGTTCAGCAAGTGGAACAGCTATAACATATCCTTATGATTCAAAAGCTGAATTAACTTTTGACGAACTCTATTTGGAACTCATGAGCACTAAAATAACGTATCCTTGTAGTGTATATGATATTAATAGCAATGTTATACAATATGCAAATGCAACTCAGTTAACGCAATTATTTACGGATATAGCATCATTCAAAGCTACTCAAAACAGTAAAATGCATACTTATTTAAGTCAAATAGACGCTTGTACAGATGTAGCAAGTGTACAAGCTATAGTTTGGAGTTAGAAGGTGATTATATGCAAATAGGTGATATATGCTTAGAAAAAGGAACAGGGTTGATAAGTAAAGTTATAGAAGAATGTGAAAATAGCAAATACAGCCATGCTACAACTTATATAGGTTACGATAATTTAATTGAAGCAGAAGGATTTGAACGTACTGGAGCTGTACCTATAGAAAAATATAAAGGACAGTTAGATATTTACACTTGTGATAGCTTAACAGATGCACAAAGGGAAGGTATAAAGCAATATTTAAGTAAGCAAGTAGGTAGTCATTATGATTATCTACTTCTTTTAGTTGAAGCAATAAGGTACATTTTTCATGTTGTATTGCCATATAAAGAGCCTTTTAAAAGTCATATATGCAGTACATTAGTAGCCGATTCTTATAAAAGCGTAGGAATTGATTTATGCCCAGGTATCAAATATCCAAGTCCAGCGGATTTAAGCAATAGTAAATTGCTTAGAAAAATTGGGACTTATTAAAGGAGGACCTATGAATACAAAAACTATAATAAAAGTTTTAAGAACGCTACTTATAGTATATATGTTCTTTTTAATGATATTTAAGTGACCTAATAGAAAGATAATGCGACACATGGAGGTTTTACAATGGATAAGACCATGGCTGATTTTATTAAGTGCTGTTTAGAATTAGGAAAAGAAATGCTAGATAAAAAGCATTTAACTGACAAGGAAGAAGACTTTCTCAGCCAGTTAAATATTATAGTTGAAAAATATTTTAAAGGTAAGAAAGACTAGCAATAGTCTTTTTATTCTACTCAAAATTGGGAGGTGCAACATGAATGAAAATTGCAAAGATTGTCTCCAAATCATAAGCTTAGAAGATAAAATAAAGTCTTTGTGGCACGCAACAAATGAAGTTAAAGACCAAAATAAAGATTTTGAAAAAAGAATCAATGAACTTGAAATTGCAGATAGTGAAAATAAAAAAGACTTCTCTAGGGTTTTTGACGATATTAAGGATATTAAAAATAGTCTAAAAGATATAGCAGCATCAATTAAAAACATGCAATCTCAGCCAGTTCAAAATTATGAAAAAATCAAATGGATTCTTATAACAGCTTTTGCAAGTAGCCTTGTAGGAGCTGTTATTGGTTTTATAGCAAAAGGTTAAGAAAGGAGAGATATAATGTCTAATCAAGCTTTTATTAATGAGATTGCTTCGGGGGCAGTAAAGGCACAACAGGAGTATGGTATATGTGCATCTTTAACTATAGCACAAGCAATATTAGAAAGTGGCTGGGGTTCATCAGCACCAGGCAATAATTTATTCGGTATCAAGTGGACTGCTGGCTGTGGTTATGCAAGACAGGTACGAGCAACAAAAGAATATATAAACGGTAGATGGGAAAGTATTGATGCAGAATTTAGAGTTTATGCAAGTTTATCAGATAGCGTTTATGACCATGCTTGTTTTTTAGTAAACAACAGTAGATACCACAATTTATTAGGGGTTACAAACTATATAACAGCTTGTAACCTTATAAAGCAAGATGGATATGCCACAGATCCTAATTATCCGTCACAGCTAATTGAAATTATACAAGCTAATAATTTAGAGCGATTTGATAATTCAGCAGCACCACCAATGGCATCAATGTCCAGTAACACAATAAAAATAATTCAAGAGCAATTAAATGCTGTGACAAATAATAATCTAGTCATTAACGGTGAATTAGATCCTTGTACTATTGCAGGAATAAGACAGCTACAAACTATTTTAGGAGCACCAGTGACAGGTATATGGGATGTAAATTGTGTAAATTGTATTAATCAAGTATATGCAAAACCATTGTGTGGATTTCCTTACCACCAGCCAATACCAACAAAAATAATTCAATTTAGATTAGGGTTACAGTTCACAGGTGTTTTTGATGGCAATACTGAAAATCACGTAAAGGCACGGCAAGCATCAAAAGGACTTGTGGCAGATGGAATATTTGGAACACAAAGTTGGAATAAATTATTATAAAAATATTGGAGGAATGCAAAATGATAAGTTCAAATTTACAAATGATATTAATAGCAACAGGTGTTATCGTAGGTGTAGTAGGTTCCGTAGGTATTGGATTTCCTTTACTGAAGAAGAAAGGTATAAATGCACCAGTAATATTAAGTGAAGTAGAAACAGGCTTAGAAGAAGCAGGAACAGTTATAAAAGCAGGGCAAGAGTTGGCGCCTAATAATGCCTTGAATATTTTATGTATTGTGGATGATCTAGCTATAAGGGCAACAAAGGCAGCACAACAATTAGCGATAAGTTCTCAATTACCTTTGGAGCAAAGACAGTTACAGGCTAAAACAAGCATCATGGCAGGACTTAAAACTTTTAAAATTCCAGTTACTCCAGAGTTAGAAACTATTGTAGATGATGCTATTGAGAAATTTGTATTTGATAGCAAAACACCTGAGGAACAGAAAGCACAAGGACAGAATACTTTACAACAGCAAAACACATCATTACAGGCTACTATTACTCAATTAGCAACAGATAAAACAGCTTTACAGCAACAAGTTACTGATTTATCTAATAAACTTAATACTGTACAAGCTACAGTTACACCAGTTATAACTACAGCTTCAGCTATTGCAAATACTGTACCAACTCAAATAGTATAAAATAGTTATATTTTGTGATATAATGAATTCGATAGAACCAATCAAGCATATTAACAATGCTCAAATGGATTGGACATAAATTTAAGCCTAGTGGGGATTATTCCTTGCTAGGCTTAAATTTTATTTTTTGAAAATACTTGTCGAATTTGGGGAAAAGATTTACAATAAAAGAAAAGAAACCACTTTGACGGGTAATCAGTAGTGGTTTCTAAAAACTAAATGCATTCTTAATATTATACTTTTATTATAAGGTATTCTTATTAAGAATGCAATAATGATAGGAGTGTAAAAATGGAGTTTTCAAACCATGAAACTTTTGAAATTAAATTAACTAAATCTTTAATAGTAGATTTAGTTGAAAAATGTTTGCTTCCAACCGTATTTCAAGATGATACTATTGAGCCGACAATATCATGTGAATCTAAAGAACAAAGATTTGATTTAAATAATCTTAATTTAATAGAATTTAAAGAGGAAATATTTAACGACACTAAAATTGATTACTTTAGTATGTGTATGAG
>Ga0255363_100201_pt1 | contig 12485 bp, 11 predicted proteins | sample GFST100metaG_FD_186007 | JGI IMG/M metagenome (GOLD analysis project Ga0255363, IMG submission 186007) | Peat soil microbial communities from Stordalen Mire, Sweden - G.F.S.T100 | ecosystem: Environmental > Terrestrial > Soil > Wetlands > Peat | place: Sweden: Norrbotten County, Stordalen Mire... | reverse complement strand
GCGATAAAGTAAATTGTGATAAGGCATATGAAAAAAAATAACAAGTCAAAGATTCTAGTATATTTTGTGTCAGGCAAGGAGGTAGGTTCCGCCGATAGTTGTGCTATCGAAGGGTTCGGAAGGCGTCGCATGGCGCAAAATAGACTAGAATACTGACTAGTTATTTTTTTGAATATGCCTAATAATTATTATAACTCCTTCACCCTATGTATGCAAAGAGGCCATGATTACCACATTAAATTGTAGCAACCATAGCCTTTATTTAGTCATCTAAAAATTGTGAAGTGCCTTATCTAAATAGTGCAACAAAAACCAATGTTATTGTACTGATTAGCTTTATAAGTACATGTAGTGATGGACCAGCAGTATCTTTAAATGGGTCACCTACTGTATCTCCAACTACACCTGCTTTATGCTCTTCAGAATTCTTGCCACCATAGGCTCCAAGCTCTATAAGCTTTTTGGCATTATCCCATGCTCCTCCACTGTTATTTAAGAAAAGTGCCATAACAACTCCTGATATTGTGCTTATCATTAAAAATCCTGCTGCTGCCTCTTTGCCAAGAAGTACACCTACTAGAATTGGAACCGTTATAACTAGCACCCCTGGCAAAATCATTTCCTTTAATGCACCCTTTGTAACAATATCAACACATCTTGCATAATCAGGTTTTTGAGTACCTTTCATTATTCCAGGCATCTCTTTAAATTGTCTTCTAACCTCCATGATTACATATTGTGCTGCCCTTCCAACAGCTCTTATTGCTGTTGAACTAAATAAAAACACAAGCATAACACCAATAAATCCGCCAATAAACACTTCTGGTTTTCCAACATCAACGCTGTACCAGTAATCAAGTGGCTTACCAATTATTGTCTTGACTTGATCTAGATAAGCAGAAAACAATAGGAAGGCTGCAAGAGATGCAGAACCTACTGCATAACCTTTTGTAAGTGCCTTTGTTGTATTTCCACAAGCATCTAACCTATCTGTTACTACTCTGACTTCTTCATCTGCACTAGACATTTCAATTATTCCACCAGCATTATCTGTAATTGGTCCAAAGGTATCCATTGCAAGTATATATGCACAGGTAGAGAGCATGCCCATAGTGGCTATTGCCGTACCATATAATCCTGCATTAGGAATATTATTAAGTGCGGCTGCACCTAGTTTATAGGATATGAAGATAGCTAAAGATATACATATAACTGGAATAGCTGTTGACTCCATTCCCATTGACACACCTGTTATTATATTTGTAGCTGGTCCAGTTTCACAGGATCTTGCTATTTCCTTAACTGGTCTTGAGCTTACTGATGTGTAATAATTTGTAATCAAAACAAATGCAAATCCTAAAGCTACTCCGGTAACAACGCAACCATATAAAAGTCCACAGTTTACACTCATGCCCTTGATTACAACATCACCAAACATATACCTAACATTAAAAAATAAGAGTATGAGAACAATTATTGTTGTTATTATATAGCCTTTTCCCAAGGCTATCATAGGATCTTCGCTCTCATTTTTTACATTTACAGTGTAAATACCTACTATGGATCCAAGTATTCCTAGTGCACAACACACCAAAGGAAATAATATGCCTTTAAGTCCAAATGCAGGATACAACGCTACTCCCAGTATCATTGCACCTATGTTTTCAGCAGCTGTAGATTCAAATAAATCTGCTCCTCTTCCTGCACAATCACCAACGTTATCACCAACTAAATCTGCTATAACTGCTGGATTTCTTGGATCGTCTTCTGGTATTCCTGCCTCAACCTTACCAACAAGATCTGCTCCAACATCAGCTGCTTTTGTGTAAATTCCGCCTCCTAGTTGTGCAAATAATGCAACAAAGGATGCACCAAATCCAAATCCAATTATGAGTGATGGTGCCTGTTTAATTAACATATCACTCCCACTACTTCCCCCAAATATAAGAAACAAAGTTGTTATACCAAGTAGAGAAAGTCCTGTTACAGAAAGTCCTGTTATTGCACCTCCTCTAAAGGCTATTTTAAGTGCAGAGTTTACTCCTTTTTTTGCACCTTCTGCTGTTCTTATATTACAATTTACAGTCATATACATTCCTATATAACCAGCAGCTGCTGAGCACAACGCTCCTATTATAAATGCAAATCCCGTATGCCATGCCACACTTACAGCATATGAGGACCCTTTTGATGCATTAGCAAAATAGTCTGCAAAAATAATTATAACTAGTACAATTAAAGCCATGATAGCAATAGTTTTATATTGCCTTTTTAAAAACGCCATAGCCCCTTCTCTTATTGCCTCTGATATCTCCTGCATGTCCTTGTTGCCTTTATCTTGTTTAAATACATATTTTACAAGACAAACTATAACTAGTAGTGAAATTAAGATAGCGCCATAGATAATAGCAAAATACACTGACATAAATAACATCTCCTCCTCGAAAATTTTTACCTTTTTTAGAAATATTCATGTCCCATATTATTATACTCAGGAATATTGAGAAAATACGATTAATTTACAAAATTTACAAAATAAAAAAAGAGCACTAAATTTGCTCTTTTTAAAGTTTCTAGAGTGCTGCTTTAAATATTTCTAAAACCCCCGTACTATCTATAGGCTTTAAACTACCTATTTCCCCATATCTTACAGCTTTCTTAGCCATTTCTTCAAGCTTGCTTTCATCAATTCCAACTTCACTTAATCTTGAAGGAATTCCAAGTGTATTAAAGAATTCTCTAGTTTTATTAATTGCAGTATTAGCAATATCATATTTATCTTTATCTTCATTTATGTTCCATACATTCTTTCCAAATTCAACAAACTTATCTACAGTACTATCATCAAGTATATGCTTCATCCAGAATGGAGTTAAAATTGCAAGACCTACACCATGGGTTATATCATAGTAAGCACTTAGTTCATGCTCCATAGGATGAGCTACCCAATTTGAATTTTTTCCATAGCTAAGTAATCCATTTATTGCAAGACTTGAAACCCACATTAGATTTGATCTTGCTTCGTAGTTTTCAGGTTCATCTATTGCTTTCCTACCATAATTTACACAAGTCTTAAGCATTGCTTCTGCCATTCTGTCTTGAAGAAAAGCTTCTTTTGTACTGCTGAAATATGCTTCAAAAATATGACTCATGATATCTGCAGTTCCTGCTGCTGTTTGATTCTTTGGTACTGTGAAAGTGTAAGTGGGATCAAGTACCGAGAACTTAGGAGCCATGTCTGGATGTCCTGTTCCTAGTTTTTCATTTTCATCCATATTACTAATTACGGCAAATGTATCCATCTCCGAACCTGTAGCTGCCAGTGTTAGCACGCTTGCCACAGGAAGTACCTTTGTAATTTTTCTTGGATTTTTAACTATGTCCCAAGCATCCCCGTCATAGTAATAGGCTCCAGCTACAACCTTTGCGCAGTCTATAGAACTTCCTCCACCTACTGCAAGCACAAGTTCTATTTTATTTTCTTTGCAAATTTCAACCCCTTTTCTTACAGTTGTGATTCTTGGGTTTGGTTCAACACCTGAAAGTTCCCAAAATTCAATTGAATTTTCTTTCAGTGCCTTTACAATATCATCATATATCCCGTTTCTTTTTATACTTCCACCGCCATATACTAGAAGTACCTTTGATCCATATTTTTTTATCTCCTTTGGTAAAACCTTTATTTTGTTTTTGCCAAAGAATATTTTTGTTGGAATGGAATAATCAAATTTTAACATATAGCCACCTCACAAATTTTTAATTTTACTATAAGCCATATGAAAAAAAATAACAAGTCAAATATGCAACGGATATTTTTTTACTTAATTAAACCCTTACTTCTAAGGAAATCTTCAGCAACCACCTTTGGATCTGCTCCGCTATCAACCTGGTAATTTAGCTTTCTCATATCTTCAGCAGTTATCTTGTTTTCAAGCTTTTCAAGTAAAGGTTTTAATTCAGGATATTTCTTTAAAGTGCTTTCTCTCACTACAGGCACTGCATAATATGGTGGAAAAAAGTTTTCATCATCTTTTAAAGTCTTAAGATTCATCTTTTGTAATATACCATCTGTTGAAAAAGCATCTGTAACCTGAGTTTGGTTTTTATCTAAAGAATCATATCTTAGACCTCCATCAAGTCCCGTTATACTTTTAAAGTTTAAACCATATGTCTTTTGAAGTCCTATAAAACCATCTGTTCTATTTAGAAATTCCATTGTACTCCCAATAGTTAACTGATTACTTACTTTTGCTAAGTCAGATATAGAATTTATATTATATTTACTTGCTACATCTTTCTTCATGGCTAAAACATATGTATTATTAAAGCCTAATGGGCTTAACCACTCCATATTATAATTTTTTTCAAAATAATCTTTTACTGTACTATAAACTTTATTTTTGTCACTTATAGATTTTTTTTGCATTATATCTACAAGGCCAGTTCCTGTATACTCGACATACATGTCCACATCCCCTGATTTCATTGCATTAAAAACAACACTGGTTCCCCCTAGATTTAATTCCTCCTTAACTTTATAATTTGTATTATCCTCTATTAATGTACCAAGCATATTTCCAAGTATGAGCTGTTCATTAAAATTCTTTGATCCAATTACTATTTCATTTTGATTGCTATAATAATTGTACGAAATTCCTGATACTATAATTACTATAATTACTATACTAAATGCAATTTTGTACCTTTTTATAATGTCCATGAATTTATGTGGTTTTCTATTCTTAACGTTTTTATTTGAAGATATTCCGTTTGGAACTACAACATTTTCAATTTTTCCTATGATAAAGTCAATCACTAATGCAAGCACACAAGCTGGTATTGCTCCTGATAAAACCATATAATTATTAACTGTTTGTACACCTGAAAAAACTAAGTAACCAAGTCCACCTGCACCAATAAATGCGGCTATGGTCATAAGTCCAACAGCTGTAACAGCAGATATTCTAATTCCCGACATAATAACTGACATTGCTAGCGGAAATCTGACTTTTAATAATATTTGACTTTTAGTTAATCCAATTCCTTCCCCAGCCTCAACTATGGCTTCATCTATATTATTAAGTCCCGTAAACGTACTTTTTACAATAGGTAATAGAGAATATAGTACTACCATCACAATTGCAGGTTTACTCCCTATACCAAATACAGGAATTAAAAAACCAAGTAAAGCCATACTTGGTATAGATTGTACAATATTAGCTGTACCTAAAATTATTGATGCAAGTTTTTTTCTACCAACAATAATTATTCCTAATGGTACTCCTACTATTATAGAAATTACTACCGCCAATATAGTCAATTCAATGTGTTGTAAAAATAGACTAAGTATCTGTTCTTTTCTTTCTAATACAAAACTTATAAAGTTTTTTATATTATCCACTATTTATTCACTTCCTTATTTAACAGCTGAGTGCTTAATACTGATAACAAGCTGCTCTTTGTTATAAGTCCTACTAGTTTTGATTTCTTATCCGTAATTGGAATATTGCTTACGTTCTCTTTTTCTATCTTCTCAATTACGTCTACTATAGAATCTTCTTCATACGCTGTTATTAGCTGTCTAGCCATAATATCCTTTAGCTTTATATTATTATCAACCGAATTACTAATTTCTTTTAGAGTTATTATCCCATCTAATGTATTTTTATCATTCACTATCAATAGGCTGTCTACATGATTTGTCTTCATAATTGAAATTGCTTGCAACAACGTCCTTTCACCACTTGACTTCACTGGATTTTTTATCATAATATCCTTTGCCTTTATAAATTCTGGCTGATTCCATATTTTATTTTTCCCCATAAAATTCTTAACAAAATCATTTGCTGGATTTTTTAATATATTTTCAGGAGTATCATATTGAACAACACTTCCATTTTCTATAATGCAAATTCTATCTGCCAGTTTTAAAGCTTCATTCATATCATGAGTTACAAACACTATAGTTTTCTTAATATGTTGTTGTATATTAAAAACTTCATCTTGAAGCTGATTTCTAGTTACTGGATCTAACGCACTAAAAGGCTCGTCCATCAGTATTACTTCCGGATCCATAGCAAAGGCTCTTGTAATACCAACTCTTTGCTGCTGCCCACCACTCAATTCGTTAGGATATTTATTCATATATTCATCTGGGTCCATACCTACCATGTTTAATAGTTCCCTTGTTCTATTAGCTATTTTTTCTGCGTGAACCTTTTCCAATGAAGGTATTAATTCTATATTTTCTTTTACTGTTAAGTGCGGTAAAAGTCCTGTTTGTTGTATAACATACCCCATATTTCTTCTAAGCTTTATGGTATCTTCACTTTCAATATTTTTATTATTTATCAAAATCTCCCCCGAGCTAGGTTTTATTAACTTGTTTATCATTTTTAATGTAGTTGTCTTTCCACAACCACTTGGTCCAATTAAGATTACAATTTCCCCTTTCTCTATTTTTAAGTTCATGTTATTAATTATGGATTTACATCCTGAAAGCTTACTTACATTTCTAAACTCTATCATAAATTTCACTCCTCTTCACCAAGTAACACCCTACATTATAGCATAAAATTTTCAGTATATAAAGAATATACAAACTATTCTATATATATTTGTTAATTTATATAAGGCATAAAAAAAAGGAATTAGCCGCTAGGTGGTCTTATTATTTCTTTAAAGATGCCTTATTACCATTCGGTTATTACAGGTCTATCTTTATACCACCATAACTCATTATCATCAATAAACCTTGTAAGAACACTAGAGAAATCCTTTGGAGGTTCATATTCAACGAAAGACAAAATAGAGTTTACAAAATCATTCTTTGTATCATCATCAGTCTTTTGCAAAAATAATTTTGCTTTTTCAATGATATTTTGAGGCTTTGATTCCAATTCCGCTACAGCCTTAAACAATCCCTTATGGCAGGGAAATAATTTTTCATTTTCTAATAAAAGCATACGTAACCCAAATAGCACTACATCAGAAGCAACTCTTGTCCTAAGATATATGTTATCCTTTGCTTGATCCCAAAAATAGCCGCTATTGAGATTTAATGTACTATAAAAAGATAACATTTTATCCGCCTTTTCATTCTTCTGATACAATGGAATAGCTTTTAATATTTCCCCTATTTCATTATCTTTTGAATATAAGCACCTTGCACTCATGAAAGCATTTCTTGCTGGCTCACTTCCTCTTACAGCCACCGCTTTCAAGAACTCCTTGGTGTAATATTTTACATCAAAGTAACCACCTGCATAGGTGCAATATCCAGAAATGCATTCAGATATTGAATTTTTATACTTTAAATCCTTATATTTTTCTTCAGTTACAATTACCATTGCATCAACATCAGACTCAATTTTTTCGCATCCTTTTGCAATGGATCCCCCTAAAATAACAGCAATAACATGGTCATCCTTCTTAAAATAAGTAATTAGGTTATTAATAGATTCTTCATGGTGTTTATACATAGTTTCATCCTCTTTTCATTAATATTTGGATGAGCTCATCTATCCATTAACACTTTATTCCTATTTTGGACTGATATCAATATAAGAATATTGTGCATATATTGTTATTTTAATATGCCTTACTTGCTATTTTCTTGAACATGCCTTAGTGCTTGATATATATAATTTACTATAAACGTCAATATAACAGGAATAACTGTGCTTGCTAAACTAATACAGATTCCACGTCCATTATTAACACTTGAATATTTTTAAATACTCTTATGTGCCTCAATTTGAATCCAATATCTTTGGACAACATTTCCGTTATCTTCAATAAATTCGTTTTCAAAAATTCCACCATTTGCAATTATAGTTTTTGATGACGCAATATTATATTTGTCACAGGTTATAAGAATTCGTCTCATTCCCATATTTCTACACTTTTCAAGAGCCATCTTTAACATTATCTTTGCATAACCCTTTCTTCTTTCTGAAGGACGAATTCCATAACCTATATGCCCGCCAATTTTGTAAAGTTCTTCATTTAGGTAATGTCTGATAGTAATTGCTCCAATTATTTTGTTATGTTTGTTTATTAAAAAAAATGTATCTGAAGGTACAAGATCAGCTGGGCACGTTTCATAGTTTTTATATTTTTCTAAATTCCTTAACCAGCTAATGTAGTCCATTCCTCTATTTTTTATTGCTCCTAGATGTGTTTTTTCCTGTTCTGCAATCATCTCATTATATGATTGTTCCTGCTGCATTGAGGGGCTCACTAGATAAACTTCTTCCAATTTCAAAACACAACCTTCCACGATAATATTTTTACTAAGAGTTATAGCTTCATCGCAAATTTAATATCAAATTTGTGATGAAGCTATAACTAAACATAGTCCTGCTACTATAAACATTAAATAATTTGATTGATTTTTATGCTTATATCCAATGACATTGGGAATAAATCTTAGGCTCAATCCAAGTATTATAGTCATAATTCCTGCACTCAACAAAAAATAAGTTGTTCGTTTTGTTAGAATAGTAATCACTAGCACAGGCAATATATATATAATAATTGATATTAATTTTTTCATGTTTTCCTCCTTTATTTACCAATTATAACTTATATTATATCTTATTTGATCTTTTTGTAAAGTAAAAAAATAAGACACATTAATCTAGCACAATGGGTACCTTTAACCATTTTTTTATATTCTTAATTTTATAGTTATATTATATCTTATAGGATATGATATAATATAATATAACTGTGTTACAAATATTATTTTCCCAAAATTATACGGTTTATGTACTTACATTTGCAACTTTAGGCTTATGAAAGAAAATATACTAGCATACTGTTTTGAGTATGCCTTATAATACATAATAGAAAGGAGTCGACTAAATGAGTATTAATACCAATACAATAGTATCAATTTTAATTGCTTTAGTTCTATTTTATATCTTTATAAAAGTAGCGGAGTCTATAGGAAAGCTTATTGCATTAATAGTTTTTGTAGGAGTGCTTTTATTTGGAGTTCAAAGTTTAGGGATATGTAATATTCCTGTTATGAACAAAATCTATCCTGCAGTTACTAAAGTAATTCCCTATAAGCAAATATGGTCTAACTTTGATAAAGCTGTGAAAATTAAAAATGATTTAAAATAAATCACTATAAAAATGGCTTGCCTTTTTGAAGACAAGCCATTTTTATAGTAATAAGGGAGTTGAAAGAAACTCCCTTACATCTTCTCTATTCATTTGTTGGCATGTGACAATACATTGATTGTATTCCTACTCTTCCAGGACCTGTAAAGCGATTTGTAATAATATTTGTTGCTGCAAATATGCCAGTGGAAATGGGCTGAACATTAGTTTCCATTCTAACACTGGGATCCTTATACAGCCACCCACCTGGTTCTACATCTATTTGTTCACCTGGAGCCAATACCTTTTCAAATACATTCCCATAGCCATGTAACCATAGGATACCGTCTCCTTTACTGCAATGAAATTTATCCACAAAAAAGCCTGTGCCTCCAAACAACATATTTGAAATTCCTCTAATGCGTTCAAATGTATATTCAATATTCTCTGTTGCCGCAAGAAATTGATGTTCTCGTATATGTAACCCCTCACCTTGTTTCATATGAATTCCAAAAACATGTCCTGCGCCATCACGACTAAAAGCAATTTGCCCTGGACCCTCTGCTTCAGTAATAAATATCTGCATACCAGCAACCATACGTTTTAGAGCACCTTTCATTGGACGGATTCCAATTCTTATACTAGGATGCTTCCATAGTAGTATGTGATGTTCAAAAAATATTCTTTGTCCTTGTAAAAGTTCTACAGTCAGTGCTGGAACTAGTTCCCCGTCTAAATGATAAGTTATTCCAGCAAAAGTTTCATTGTTTGCTTTAGTTGATAGTAATGTTGGTCTGTCCATTTATTCTCACTCCTTTTTATATAAGGTATCTGAAAAAAAGTAATAAGTCAAGATAGCTAGATATTATTGTGATATTTACCAATTTAGTTAATTGATAATAAGAGTATAATTAACCTAAGACACATAAAAATTTTAGGAGGCATTAACATGGAAATTGAAGATATCAAGTTACTAGGTGAAAAAATTAGTACAAATGTGAATAAAGTTATTATTGGTAAGTCTGAGGTAATTGATGTGATTTTAACTGCCATGGTGGCAGGTGGACATGTACTTCTCGAAGATGTACCAGGCACGGGTAAAACAGTTATTGCAAAAACTTTGGCAAAATCTATAGGCGCTACCTTTAATAGAGTGCAATTTACACCCGATTTATTACCTTCAGATTTAACAGGAATTAATTACTACAATCAAAAGTTGGGTGAATTTGCCTTTAGAAGTGGTCCTATTTTTTCAAATATTTTGCTTGGAGATGAAATTAATAGGGCAACGCCAAGAACTCAATCCAGTTTACTAGAATGTATGGAGGAAAAACAAGTAACCGTAGATGGAAAAACTCATATATTAGATAAACCTTTTTTAGTAATTGCCACACAGAATCCTGTTGAAACTCAAGGAACCTTTCCTCTACCAGAGGCTCAGCTAGATAGATTTTTAGTTAAACTAAATATGGGCTATCCAACTATTGAAGAAGGCAAACAAATTATGCAAAGATTTATTTTAAATAACCCTTTAGAAGAATTAGAGGTGGTATGCTCTAAAGAAGAGCTTATTGAAGCTTCTAAAATTATTGGTAAGGTTTATGTCAGCGAAGATATTCAAGAGTATATTCTTAAAATAGTTGAAGGAACCTTAACCCATGATTCAGTACTTTTAGGAGTAAGTCCAAGAGGAAGCTTAGCTATTTTAAAGGCATGTCAAGCATATGCAGCTTTAAAAGGTCGAAACTTTGTGTCACCTGAGGATGTGAAAACCTTATGCCCTTATGTATTTGGTCATAGAATTATCCTAAAAGATAGTATTAAATTTAGGGGCGTAACTAGTGTGTCTATTATAGAAGAACTTTTATCGACTATATCTGTTCCCACAGAAAAATGGTCTAATAGGTGATTATGAATGAGAATATTAATAGTTTTGATTATTGTAATTTTGTTTTACCTTTTACAAAGTATTATATATTCAAAAAATTGTTTTAAAAAAGTAGGTATCTCAATTAAATTTTCCCTTAATGGAATTTTTGAGGGAGAAGAAACAGAATTAATTCAAGTTATTTCAAACAAAAAATTATTGCCCTTATGGTGGGTACTTTCGAAATTTAATGTTTCAAGAAATATAATATTTATAGAGGACACAAATAAAAATGATGGCAATGATAACTTTAGACAGGACTTCTTTTCTATTTTTGGCTATGAGAAGGTTACAAAATCCTTAAAGTTTATAGGCGGTAAAAGAGGTTTTTATACAATAGATCAACTTGAGCTACATAGTGGTGATTTGTTTGGGTTAAACAAAATTATTGCCTCATATAAAACGAAAGCTTCTCTTTATGTTTATCCTAAATTAATAGCTCCACTGGAATTGAACGTAAATTTTAGAAGCTTAACTGGAGAAATTTTAACCAAAAGAAATATTGTTGAAGACCCTTTTCAATTAAGAGGTATCCGTGAGTATCATCCTTTCGATAGCATTAAATCTGTAAATTGGACAGCTACTGCTAAAACTGGATTGCTCAAAGTTAATGAATATGATTTTACAGCTTCCCAAGAGGTAATTGTCTTTCTCAATGTAGAAAAGTATAATAGCTGGGATTCAAATTTCTTTGTTGAAGAAGGTATTAGACTTGCAGCATCTATTATTACACAATATCTTAAGGATGGAATGAAGGTTGGGTTAAAGGTTAACGGCTGTGATTCAATTACAGGTCAACAAATAAATTTACCCCCTGTTTCTGGGATAAATCAAAATTTAAATTTTTATAAAAGTCTAGCTAGATTAGATATTACTAAAGTTTCAGCTCCTATAAGTACAGTTATTAAAGAGGAGCAGATGAAACAAAATAAAGTTCCATTATGGGTTGTAGTTTCTCATTATTTTGGACCTGACCTTCAAGATGCCATAACTACTTCAAGAACACAAGGCTTTGATGTTAAATGGATTTTACCAACACCAAAAGACGCAAAAGTTGAAATAGAAGATCATAAAGATTTATTTGTATGGGAAGTGAAAGATCTATGAAAAGTGAAATGCAAACAAGTAAAATAGATATATTACAAACAAGTGACAGCTATATGAATCTATCCAAAAGTAAAGCACTAGGTTATGAGCTAGCTGAAGACTGGATACTTTTCTGGACATCTTTCATGCCTATAGCCCTAATTTTAAACTTGTTATCAAATAAAACTATCTTGATTTATAAAGGCTTGTTCTATATAATATTTGTTTTTGCAATGACTCTCATTAGAAGAAATATAGTAAGTTCTTTAAAATACTTATTATCTAATCTTTTAATAGTTCTTCTTGCCTTTATAATTTCATTTACTTTTATAGAAAAAGTGTTTTTCTTAGTTCCTATAAT
>Ga0255363_100195_pt1 | contig 12672 bp, 11 predicted proteins | sample GFST100metaG_FD_186007 | JGI IMG/M metagenome (GOLD analysis project Ga0255363, IMG submission 186007) | Peat soil microbial communities from Stordalen Mire, Sweden - G.F.S.T100 | ecosystem: Environmental > Terrestrial > Soil > Wetlands > Peat | place: Sweden: Norrbotten County, Stordalen Mire... | reverse complement strand
GGAGGCGACTTACGAGGGCCGGGGCCGGGCCGAGGGCCGGGAGGCGACTTACGAGGGCCGGGGCCGGAGGCCGGAGGCGAGGCCAGGGGCCGGGGGCCGACGTGCCGCTCCCGACCCCCGGTGTGCTCACTTGGCAGCTGGGCCGACGACCACCTTCCCGGACTGGTTCTCCGCACCTTCCTTAAAGGCACGTGCCGCGTCCGCGAAGGAGAACCGGCCGGTGACGATCTCGGCGGCGGGGATCTCCGCGGCGCGGGCGACGGACTCCGCGAAGTCCGCCTCCGTGTAGCCGCCGCAACCCTGGACGCGCATCTCCCAGTCCTGGACGTACTGCATCGGCAGCGCGTACGGCCGTGCCGGCACCCCCACGATCATGAGCGAGCCGGCACGGCGCAGGACGTCGATCGCCTGCTGACCGGTGGCCTCATTCGCGACACAATCGAACACGAAGTCCGCCTTACCGCCCAGCTCGCTGATCACGTCGTCGCTGAACGTCGCGCTGGCCGGATCCACCGTCGCGTCGGCGCCGTGCCGCGCAGCCCGTGCGCGCTTGCCAGCATCCAGGTCCGAGCACACGAGCCTGCCGGCGCCGGCCCGCTTCGCCGCCATGACCACAAACAGGCCGATCGTCCCCGCGCCGATGACAACGACGCGCGCGCCCGTGAGATCGCCCGCGATCCGCGCGGCGTGCACCGGCGTCGCCTGGCACTCGACGAGCACCGCCTGCTCGTCCGTGACCCCGTCCGACACCGGGTACAGCAGGCTCGCCGGAGCGACGAAGTAGTCCGCCATCCCGCCCGGGTAGACGCCCGACGGGTCGCAGCCGACCCACGCCAGCTTCTCGCACGCGTTGCTCCTGCCCGCCCGGCAGTTCAGACACTCACCGCACGGCACGTTCGCCTTCAGCGCGACCCGCTGCCCAACTTGCAAGCCGGTGACACCGGCGCCGAGCTGCTCGACCACACCGGCTGCCTCATGGCCCGGGTAGTAAGGCGGCACGAGCAGCGGATGGTGCCCCGCTGCCGCGTGCGTGTCCGAGCCGCAGATTCCGGACAGCAAAGTACGAACCAACGCCTGCCCCTCCACCGGCACCGGAATGTCGTCTTGTACCGTGACAACGGAACCAACGCTCTCTACCAGTACTCTTTCCATCGCCTCTTACCCTCCATACGGTCTCGGCCGCCGGTAGCTGACATTTCCCGATCTGCGGCACGCCTGTCATTCCATGGCCGGATCGCTGCTCACCCGCTCCCGAGGTTCGACAGCATCCATGTGCCGGTTAGCCCCACGGCGTGCGCCTCGACGCTGAGACTACCGCGACCAGGAACGGCCGGACGCGAGCGGAGAAGTCGAGGGATTGGACGCTTCGTGACCGTTTCCCCACACCAGGACTTAGAATGGCGGTGGCTGCCGCCGGCAGTCCTCCGGGCATCGGACAGACGGACCAATCACAGTGGCAGCTGCACGTAACCAGGATGCTGCAGAAACTCGTCGGAGTGCCATCGTCGCCTTGGTGCGCGAGCGGGGCGACGTGCCGACAGCCGAGCTGGCGCCGCGCTTCCAGGTCTCAGAGGAGACGATCCGCCGCGACCTGCGTCGCCTCGAGGATCTGCACAGTGTCGAGCGTAGCTACGGCGTCGTGCGCGCGGTCGTCGGCGGCACGTTCGAGACATCGCTGATCGAGCGCTCGCACGGCCATCGCGGCGAGAAGGGCCGGATCGCCACGGAGGCCATACATCACCTCGGCGATGCCACCACGATCTTCCTCGACGAGGGCTACCTGCCGACGCTGGTGGCGATGAGCTTCCCGCAAGACCGGCCTTTCACGGTGGTCACCGCGTCATTGCCGGCGGCACAGGCCCTGGTTCAGCTGCCGCAGGTGGAGGTCATCGTCGCGGGCGGGCGCCTGCGGCCCCGGACGCTCGGCATCGTCGACCAGTGGGCCGTCGAGATGGTGAGCGGCTTCGTGATCGATCTTGCGATCCTCGGCGCTACGGGCATCACCCACGACGGCTGGCTGACCGTTCCCAACCCGGCGGCGGGCGCGGTGAAGCACGCCGCCCTCGAGTCCTCGACCCGGCGGCTGTTCATCGGCGCGCACTACAAGTTCGGCCGTGCGTCCTTCAAGCGCTTCGCGCATCTCCGGGACTTCGAGCTCGCAATCACGGGCCGGGAGCTGCCGGTCTCACGCGCACGCGCATACGCACAGCTCGGCGCTCCGATCCTGAGGGTGTAAGCGGCCGTCGCGGCCACTTCCACACACATCGGTCACCTGACCGTCACCAGCGGTCCACTCCGGATGAGGAACGCGTCACACGCTGCCTACAATCGGTCCCGCGCACGGGGCGGAACAGCCGCGCGTCTCGGTGAAAGCGGGCACTAAATGCTCAGGCTGCGGGCCCGTTAGCTCGGGCTCAGCCGAGTGTACGGGCAGTAGCCTTGCGGTACGGGAAACAGCACGCGCGATCCTCGACAGCGCGGCTTCACAGGAAAGAGAGCGCGGTGCCATGGACTATTTTCACGGTCGCACGATTCTAGTTACGGGTGCCAGCGGCGGAATCGGAGGGGCAACGGTACGCCTCCTGTCAGGCTTGGGCGCCACTGTCATCGCAGCCGGTCGCGATGAGCAGAAGCTGGCGCTGCTGGCTGACGAGCTGAAAGTTCGCACGCTTGCCTTCGACGTGTCGCAGGAGGACGCCGTGCGCGATGCGGTCGAAGGACTGGATCTGTACGGGCTCGTTAACAGCGCCGGCTGGGGCGGCGCGATCGAAACTCCCGAGAACGCGGACGTCGAGGTCTTCGACAAGGTGATGGCGACCAACGCCCGTAGTGTGATGCTGGTGACGAAGTACGCCTCGCGCGAGATGATCCGCGCCGGTAGGGGCGGAGCGATCGTCAACGTGTCGAGCCAGGCGTCGCTGGTTGGCCTGAAGGGACACATCGCCTACGGCGCGTCGAAGGCCGCGGTCGACAGCATCACGCGCGTCTCGGCGCTCGAGCTCGGGCAGTACCACATCCGCGTGAACAGCGTCAACCCAACCGTTGTGATGACGCCGATGTCCGCATGGTATTGGGGCCGGCCGGACGTCGGCGAGCCCTATCTCGAGCAGATGCCGCTGCACCAGTGGGCCACCGAGGCCGACATTGCGCGACCGATCGTGTTCCTGCTGAGCGATGCGGCGGCGATGATCAGCGGCGTGAACCTACCGATCGACGGCGGCTACACCTCGCGCTAGGCGCCCGGCCGAGAGCGGCGCTTGCGCCAGGCCGACAGCGGCGCTTGCGCCAGGCCGAGAGCGGCGCTTGCGCCAGGCCGACAGCGGCGCTTGCGCCGGGCCGGGCGCTTGCGTGCACGCCGGGCGGGGCGCCTTCATGCCCCTGGGCCAAGCGGCGCCAGCGCTTGCTTGCGCTGGCGCCAGCGGCTGCCGGCAGCGGGGTCAGGCCACCTCGTGCATGAGATCGGCGAGACGCTTGTACAACTGCCGGTACACACCGAATCCGCGCTGATAGCTGCGCATGTTCGTGGCGTCCGGCAAATACGTGCGTTGAACCTGGCCGAGGACGGAGCGGACCTCGTCGAACGAGCCGAACACGCCCATGCCCACCCCGGCGAGCACGGCCGCGCCGAGCGTACTTGCCTCGTTCATGGCGCAGACGCCGATCTCCCGGCCGAGTACGTCCGCCTTGATCTGAGTCCAGACGCTCGAAGCGGCGGCTCCGCCCACCGAGACGATGCGGCTCACCACAGCCCCCACGTCCTCCGCGACCACCATGTTGTCGAGCAGCGAGAAGGCCACGCCCTCCATGACTGCCCGCCAGATCTCGCCGCGGCGCGTGGAGAGCTTGAGCCCGAAGAGGACGCCCTTCGCGCCGGGGTCCCAGATCGGCCCCCGCTCACCGGCGAGATACGGGAGGAACCAGAGGCCGCCCGATCCCGCCGTCGCCGTTGCAGCCTCCGCGTCGAGGTCCCGATAGGTCATTCCCGACTCGCCCAGTTGCTCCAGTGCCCACTTCAGACTGGCCCCTCCGGCGACCGTGCCGCCCTGTAGCAGCCACCGCCCCGGAACCACGTGGCGCGACAGGATCAGGCGTGGCTCGCTCAGCGGCAGGTCGCAGACGATCGACATCCCGCCTGCCTGCCCACCCTGCTCCTGAGTCTCGCCGACGTCCATGACACCGGCGCCGAACGCCGCGCACGCCGCATCCAAGCCGCCCGCCACGACGGGGGTCCCTTCCTTCAGCCCCGTGTGCGCGGCCGCTCCCCGGCTCACGGCCCCGACAACGGTATGGCAGGCGACAGGCTCCGGGACGCGACTCAGATCGAAGTCGAGCTCCTTCACGAGACCCTCGTCGAAGCGGCCGGTTCGAGGATTCCAGAAGTGGAGCCCGTACGCCTGCGTTACGTCCAGCGAGATCGCGCCCGTCAGCCGGTAGACGATAAAGCCATTCGAGGACAGGAACCGAGCCCGCGCGAAGACGTCCGGCAGCTCCTGACGGAACCACAGGAGCTTCGGCAGCGTGTACGTCGGGGCAAACCGGTTGCCACCGACCTCGAACAGCCGCTCGCCCCCGATCTCACGGATGACGCCGTCGCACAGCGCCTGCGCCCTGGTGTCCATCCACGTCGGGCAGTTCGCGAGCACAATGCCGTCCTCGTCGACCGGCACGGCACTCCAGGACTGCCCCGAGACGCCGACGCCGCAGATGGCTTCCGCATCGACCGCACCGGTCACCGCACGCAGCGCGTCGGCCGTGGCATCCCACCAGTCATTGGGGTCCTGCTCTACGTAGCCAGGACGCGGAGTCAGCAGCGCGTAGCCACGCGACTCGCTCGCCAGCAGACTCCCGCTCCGGCTGAAGGCGGCCACCTTACACGCGGATGTGCCGATATCAACAGCTACAAGAATCGGATTCGCTTCACTCCCCACAGCCCCTCCTCACACCCTCACACCGGACGCCAGCGGATGCTGCGCGCGTAGTCGGCAGCCTCCGCAAGATCAACGAAAGGCACGTCATGCAGGCAATTCGAGGCCGCCCAGCTCATCGCCTCCCGCACCGCGCTGATGACGCGCTCAACCGTCTGCGCAGGGTCCGCCGTTCCCGGCGACAGCGCATCGAGCCTGGTACGGTCCTGCGCCAGCCTCGCCACCAGGTTCCCCAAGAAGATGTCCCCCGAGGCAACCGGGTTGCGCGCGCTGATGCTCTCCCCCTGCAGCTCCACCACGGTCGCGCCGGCGCGCGCGACCGTGCCCCGCGCGCCCCGCGTGATGATCACAAGCGGGATCGCCTGGTTCACCCGCTCGCGCAGGATGCTCGCCACCTGCTCGGTCGTGTCGCAGGCGGCGCCATCGAACGCCTCCGACAGCTCCTCGTCATTGACCTTCAGGATCGTCGGGCCCGCCTCCTCGGCGGTCACCAGCGCCGGTCCGCTCGTGTCAACCACGATCTGCGCGTTCGCGGCGCGGCACTCCCGCACCACGCCCGCGACGAAGTCAGCGCGAAGGCCGGGCGGCATCGACCCTGACAGCACGACCCAGTCGCCGGCGCCGATGCCATCCGTGACCGCCGCGCCCAGCCGCTCCCGGTCAGAGGCGGAGAATTGAAGACCGTCCTCGTAGATGGGATAGGACTTCCGCGTCCGCGCTTCGACGACGATGTTGCAGCTACGCGTGTCGTTGGCCGTTTCGAGGCTCACCACGGGGATGGACCGCGCTTCGGCAAGGTCCCGTACCTTCTCACCGATCCTGCCGCCAAGCACGGTGTAGACGGCGAACCGCACGTCGGATTTCTCGGCGGACGTCCGCCGAGCCACGGCATACGCGACGTTGAAGCCCTTGCCACCGGGGAACTCATGCACCTCTAGCGGGCGGTTCGGCACGCCCTCGCGCAGCTCGTCGACGATGACGGTGCGGTCCAGTGCGGGATTCGGACAGACGATTCTGATCATCGCTTAGCTCGCGAGCACGCCGGTGCCGGCATCGGGCTCGTCATTCGTCCTGGCCCCTACCGCAAGGACGGGTCGATCTTATACAAGGCCTTCAAGACGTTCCGCTGCGGATCGACGAGATCGAGGAAGGGCTGCGCCCCGTCCTCGAGCGTGTACTCCTTACTGATCAGCGGCTCGACGTCGACCGCCCCGCTCGCCAGCAGCGTCACCGCCTCGGACCACTCCGACCCGGGGAATGGCTCGGAGTACGACATCCACGCGCCGGTCACCACCAGCTCACCGCGCAGGATCCGCTCGAAGCGGTCGGACTCGAGCTCCACCGTGCCGTGCGCAGTGCCGATATAGACGATCTGCCCGGCGTTCGCCGCGATCTCGATGCACTCGGACTGCGCCCCGCGGTTACCCGAGGTCTCGACCACCACGGTCGGCCGCTCGTCGGCCGGGATCGCCTCGAGGACGGACTCCGCCAGCGGGTCGATCCGGGTGACGAACCCTGCGGGCGCGCTCTCCACCACCAGCTTCGCGCGGTAGTCGTCGGGCTCCGACACGGTCACATGCGCCACGCCGCGTGCTCTCAGCGCCTGAACGGTGAGGTTCCCGATCACGCCCGCCCCGTAGACGAGGCAGCGATCGGCAGCAGTGATCCGCAGGCGGTTCAACCCGTGCAAGGCGACCGTCATCGGCTCGATCAGCGCGGCGCTGCGGAGCGGCACCGACGCCGGAACCTTCACCAGATTCCGCTCCGGCGCCTCCACGAAGTCGGCGAGGGCCCCCTGCTGGCGCGAGCCGATGAAGCTGTAGCCAGGACGCAGGGACGGGTATGCGGCAAGCCGCTCGTCAGTCACCGGCGCCGGCACCAGCGGCGCTACCGCGACGCGTTCGCCGACCTTCACGGACTCGACGCCGCGCCCGACACGCTCGACGGTCCCCGAGAACTCGTGCCCGAGGACCTGCGGAAACTCGTGCACGCCGCCGTCGAAGTAACGGGGCATGTCAGATCCGCAGATGCCGCAGTAGGCGACACGCACCACCACGCAGCCTGGCCGCGCGATCGGCTGATCGACTTCTTGGAGCTCAAGCTGCTGAACCCCGGTGACCGCAAGTTGCCTCACCGGATACCCCCCGTCACGGCGCCGACCACCACCACACATCCGCTACCCGCAAACATCCCCGCCTCCAGCTTTCTACGCACCGTTTCCTTGGATTTCAGTTGCCAGCGGACGGCGCGACCTCAACCCGGATCCCGGCGCGCCGGATCCCGTCGATGTCCGCCGGGTCGGTCAGCTCGTCGGTGATCACGGCTGAGCATGCTTCGAGATCGACGACCTTATTCATGGCAACCAGGCCGAACTTCGAGTGGTCCGCGAGGAGGTAGCGCTCGCTGCATTGCGCGAACGCCACGCGCGAGAACTCAGCCTCGAGAATGTCGAAGTTCGTGACCCCGGCCGTGGGATCCACGCCGGCGCAGCCGAAGAAGCCAACGTCCATGTGCAGCCGCTGAAGGTTGCTGACGCCCAGCGGACCCTGCAGGGAGTCCTCGTTCTTCCGCACCTGCCCGCCGGGCACGATCACGTCGAGCTGCGGGTTGCCGAGCAGCAGCTGCGCGATCGGCAGCGTGTTCGTGATCGCCGTCAGCTCGCGCAGCTTCGCGGCCTCTTCGGCGAGCAGGAACGTCGTCGTCCCGTAGTCGATGTACACCGACATCCCGATCTCGATGTGCTTGGCGGCGCAGGCGGCGATCGCGTGCTTCTCACGGGCACGCACCCGATGGCGCTGCCGGTAGTCGCTCTCGCGGTTATGCATGTTGTATTCCGCGCCGCCACGCATCGTATGGATGCTTCCGCCCCGCTCGAGCGTGTACAGGTCCTTGCGGATGGTCTCGCGGGAAACCTGGAACCTGGCGCTGAGGTCCGCGATCGACGCGAACTGCTCCGCGGCGAGCATCGCGAGGATGCTCTGCTGCCGATCAGCGGTACCGCCCGTCAGCTCCGTCTCTCCGTCTTGCACAAGACCTCAGTCTAGCAATTGACTTGGCAATTGCCAAGGTCGCTGAGCGAGCTGCTAGGCACATCGCGTCGACCAAACTGCAGGTTTCGGCAGCGTTGGCGACCGTACAGCGGTATGCAGAGTATGCTTTGCATTTGCAAAGAGACGCGACGGAGCCAGCACTCCGCCGCGGGGGCAGAGTACGCATTCAAGGGGATTTCGGATGCCACACGTCGCAGCTTCAGAGTTGTTCCGGGACGCAAGCGCGGCAGGCCGTGCTTTCGCCGCTTTCAACGTCATCACCCTTGAGCATGCGGAGGCGATCATCCGTGGAGCCGAGCGATCCGGCCTCCCCGTAACGCTGCAGCTCAGCCAGAACGCGATCGCCTACCACGGGGATGATCCTCGTCCAATCGGCGCTGCGATGTTGGCGCTTGCCAACTCAGCGCGGGTTCCCGTCAGCTTGCATCTCGATCACATCGAAGACGGGGAGTTGTTCCGCCTGGCTGAAGAGATCGGCTTCGATTCCGCGATGCTCGACGCTTCGCAACTCCCCGACAGCGAGAACGTCGCGACGACCCGGGCTGCCGTCGATTGGGCACGCAGCCGGGGGATCTGGGTCGAGGCGGAGCTCGGCCGGATCGGTGGCAAAGGCGGTGCGCACACCCCCGGTGTGCGCACCGACCCCGACGAGGCGCAGGAGTTCGTTGCACAGACGGGGGTCGACTCACTCGCGGTGGCAGTCGGGAGCGAGCATGCGATGAGGTCACGCTCGGCATCGATCGATACCGAGCTCGTCTCGCGGCTGGCCAGTGCCCTGCCGGTACCGCTCGTCCTGCACGGGTCCTCGGGCGTGCCGGACGCGCAGCTCGCCGCTGCGGTGCGAGCCGGGATGCGGAAGATCAACGTCGGCACCGCGCTCAACATCGCGCTGACCGGAGCTGTGCGCGACCGGCTGGCCGCGGACTCGGAGCTGGTTGACCCGCGGAAATATCTCGCGCCAGGCCGCGACGCCATGGTCGAGGCCGTCGCGGCCTTCCAGACCGTGATCGCCCGCAGCTGAGCACAGGCCGCCGTGAGCCCGGCGGCCGGTCCAGGGCAAGCGGCGGTCAGCGGGGCGGCCGGCACCTGGTCAGGGCAAGTCGCGGTCAGCGGGGCGGCCGGCACCTGGTCAGGGTGAGCGGCGGTCAGTGGGACGCCAGCGCCTCATCCAGGCGCTGACGGAGCTGCTGCCACGGGGCGCTGCCGCGGGGCTCGTAGTGGCGCAGAGCGATCGACTCGCGCACGATCTGCTGGCGCTGATGCGCCGCGATCAGTTCGAGCGTCTCGAGCTGGGCCAGCGCATTCCCGATTGCGGACGCCTCGGCCGGTCCGGCGACCAGGGGTCGTCCGCACGCAGACGCGGTCATTTGCGCCAGGAGCTCGTTGCGCGAGCCGCCGCCGATCAGGTTCACAACTGGATGGCGGAACTTCGTCGCCGCGTCGACCTGATCGATCGAGCGTGCGTGCTCGACTGCGAGCGACTCGAGGATCAGGCGCACGAGCTGCCCGCGCGAGGTCGGCTCGACCCCGTAGAGCTCGTGCGTACGGTCACAGATCGCCGCCGGCATATCGCTCGGCAGCACGAATTGCTCGGCGTTGACGTCGACGACTACGCCCAGGGAGACGCTGCCGGCCGCCTCCTGCTTCAAGGTCTCGATGTCCACGCTCGCGCCGTCGTGCGTCCACTTGCGCTGGCACTCCTGCAGCAGCCATAGCCCGGTGACGTTCTTCAGCAGGCGGTTGCCGCCGTCCGTGCGGGTTTCGTTCGTGAACCCGGTGCGGAACACCTCGTTGTCGAGCACCGGCGCCGGTGTCTCCGCTCCGACCAAGGTCCAGGAGCCGCAGGAGATGAACGCCGTGGCGTCCTCACTGCCTTCGCTGAGCGCGTGGACAGCGCAGGCGGTGTCGTGCCCGCCGGGCCGCAGCACGGGCACTCCGCAGCCGTCCACCGTGCCGAGCAGCGCGCGGTCCGCGGTCGGCGCCCCGAGCCATGTCGGGGGGACGCCGGCCGCCGCCAGCGCCGCACTCGACCATGCGTGCGTACCCGCTTCGCACAGCCCCGAGGTCGAGCAGATCGCGCGGCCCCACGCTGCCTTGCCGGTCAAGGCGAAGCCCAGGTAGTCGGGCAGCATCAGCAGCCGCGTGACCCGCCGCGCGAGCGTCGGATCGCGCTCGACGTCCGCGAAGAGCTGCATCGACGTGTTGATGTCGGCCGGCTGGACCCCGGTCAGGCGCCACAGATCGAGCCGGCTGATGCGGTCGCAATAGAACCGCTCACGTGCCTCCCGCATCCTGCCGTCCCGGTAGGAGCGCAGCGGCAGCACCAGACGATCGTCCGCGTCCAGGAGCGCGTAGTCGACACCCCACGTGTCGATGCCGATCGCGGCGATCCGGCTGCCACCCTGGCGCTGGGCAGCAGCCAGACCGCCGCGAATGCCAGCGAGGATCGCTTGCTCATCCCACGCAAGCGATCCACCCCGCAGCGCCGCTCGGTGTGCGAACCTGGCGACCTCACGGACCGTCACGCGTCCCTCGGCAAGCTGGACGAGCACCGCCCGCCCGGAGGACGAGCCGATGTCAAACGCGACGACCGACGGCATCGAGGCTAGGCCGCCGCCGCCAACTGCCGCGTGATGAACTCGTGCGCGGAAGTCGCGAGGCTGGCGCTGTCCTCCCAGAGGTCGCGCCAGATCGCCAGCTCGCTCGAGAGCGTCGGCGAGACGACGGCCGTGGAGAAGGCCTCGAAGGTGATCGCGCCCTCATAGCCGATCGTGTGCAGCGCCTCGAAGAACGCCGAGAAGTCGATGTGCCCCGACCCGAGGTAACCGCGATGGTTCTCACCGACGTGCACATAGCCCAGACGCTCGCCCGCAGCGAGCACCGGCGCGACGAAGTCGTCTTCCTCGATGTTCATGTGGTAGGTGTCAAGGTGCAGGTCGACGTTGTCGGACCCGACGTCCTCGATCAGCGCCAGCGCATCCTTCGCGCTGTTCACCACGTTCGTCTCGTAGCGGTTGCAGACCTCGAGGCCGAGCTTGACATTGACCTTTGCCGCATCCACCGCGGCCTCCCGCAGCACCGAGACGACGTTCCGCCGGCCAGCTGCGGTCAGGGGGCCTGGCGCCTTGCCGAAGGCCGAGTAGAGCGCACCGGTCAGCCGCGAACCGCCGATCGATGCGGTCGCCTGGATCGACTCGTGTAACAGCCGCGCGCCCTGCTCCACGATCGCCGGATCCTGGCTGGAGATGTCAGCGTCGACCCTCAGGCCACGCGAGCAGACGGCGCCCATGCCGTGCTCGACGAGCTGCGAGCGCACGCTTTGCGCTTCAAAGTGGTGGCTGTCCTGCAGCGTGAACTCCACGATGTCGAAACCGGCAGCATTAGCACCATCGACGATGGTCGCGATATCACTTGGCTTCGTACCCCCAGAGAACACCAAGGAATGAATCCCCAACAGGTTTTTCATTGACCCCCCTTAACTTGTTAAGCCAGGCCGTCACCTTACCACGGCGCTGTCATTCGCCTGTACTGCGCAGTACTGCGCAGTACTGCGCATCGCAGCCCGAGAGCCACCGGCGGCGCCGCCGGAGACGGCGCCGCCGTTTCGCTCCTTAGCCAAGCGTCCTAGATAAGCGTGTAACCGCCGTCGATGATGATCGTCTGACCGGTGAGGTAAGACGCGGACTCGGAGGCGAGGAAGATCGCAAGGCCGTGCAGATCCTCCGGCTCACCCATCCTGCCGGCGGGGATGCCATCGATCCACTGCCGCTTCAGCTCCGGGTTCGCCTCGATGAACTGTCGGGTCATCTCCGACAGGAAGTATCCTGGCGCGATCGCGTTCACGCGGATGCCACGTGAGGCCCACTCGACCGCGAGCGAGGCCCCCATCTGAGACACGGCCGCCTTCGACGCGTTGTACGACGTCTGGTTCTGCGGCCGGTTCACGATGAAGCCGGACATCGACGAGATCAGGATCACCGACCCCTTCTGACCGCTCGCCAGCAGCGGCTTCGCGAACTCCTGGCAGGCGAAGAACGAACCGTTCAGGTTCACGGAGAACATCTTCTGCCACTCATCAGCGGTGACGTCGGCACTGTCCTTCCAGTGCGCGATCCCGGCCGCGGTGACCAGCACGTCCGGCGTGCCGAGCGATTCGCGCAGGCCGGCGAACGCACTGGCGACGCTCTCACTGTCGGTGACGTCCGCCGTCGCTGAGGCGGTCTTCACGCCGTACTCGCTCGCCAGCCGAGCAGCGGACTCCTCGACCTGCGGCAGCAGATCGATCAGCCCGACTGCGGCTCCGACCTTCGCAAAACCGCTGGCGATCGAGTAACCGAGCCCTCTGGCGCCGCCGGTCACGACTACAACGCGATCCTGGATATCTTCGAACACCTTTTCACAACCTCTCGCTCTGAGACATGACGGCATCGCCGCCGGCGCCTGTCGCGGACCGCGCCGGCGGCGATGCCACAGCAGCTTGCCGGCTGTCAGTTCACCGTTGCGCCGACCAGCTCTTGCAATGTTTGACGGGCGCCATGCTCATGTAAGGACGTGAGCGCCTTCTCATACTCGGCGACGAACCGTTCGTTATGGACGAGGTCACCGAACAGCGTCGGGTCCGCGAGGAACTCAAGCGGATCGTGCCCCGCCTTCGGGGCGGTCGCGATGATCTGTTCGCGGCGGCGATCCTCCACCTC
>Ga0255363_100193_pt1 | contig 12732 bp, 11 predicted proteins | sample GFST100metaG_FD_186007 | JGI IMG/M metagenome (GOLD analysis project Ga0255363, IMG submission 186007) | Peat soil microbial communities from Stordalen Mire, Sweden - G.F.S.T100 | ecosystem: Environmental > Terrestrial > Soil > Wetlands > Peat | place: Sweden: Norrbotten County, Stordalen Mire... | reverse complement strand
ATATTTATGGAAAACAAAAGTATAGAAATCAAAAAAGACATAACTGATTTATTTAATAAGGTATCAGCAGTTTTTGATGGTAGTGAACCAAGATTTTTTGCATACTTTGGGCAAAGATTGGTTGGATTTGCAGGTATAAAGGAAGGCGAAGAAGTACTGGATGCTGCAGCAGGAAAAGGAGCATCACTTTTTTCTTCAACAGAGAAAGTTGGGGCTAGTGGTAAGGTTATAGGTATTGATATAGCAGAAGGAATGATTAATGAAATTAATTTAGAAATACAACACAGAGGTGTGAAAAATGCTGATGTAATTGTAATGGATGCTGAGAAACTAGAGTTTAAAAATGGAAGCTTTGACCATATAATATGTGGATTTGGAATATTCTTCTTTCCCAATTACAAAATTGCCATAGCTGAATTCATGAGAGTTCTAAAAAATAATGGTAGATTTTCATTCACTACATTTTTAAGAAAAAAAGATAAAAAATTTGTGTGGTTAGATGAGCTAATTGAAAAATATTTACCAGGACTTAAAGATAAACATCAAGAGGAGGATAGCCCAGAATTTGATACCGAAGAAGGTTTATATAAAATTTTAAGCGAAGCTGGCTTTAAAAACATACGGGTTATAAGTGAAGAAAAAGTTTTCACATATAAAGATGAGCAAGACTGGTGGGACAAACTTTGGACTCATGGTTCTATAAAAATACTTGAAATGATTCCAAAAGATAAGATGGAGAATTTTAAAACAGAAGTTTTTCAAAAACTTGGAGAAATTAAAGAAATAGAAGGTATAACTGCTACAATGTTCGTTTTATATGCACGTGGGGAAAAATAAATTTCATTTTAGAATACAATTTTCTTATTAGACGAAGTAAAGATAAAAAATAAAATATTTTATGAAACACTGTATTATTCAAAAGAATTTTACAGTGTTTTTAATTTTGTAACTAATTACACGAGGAGGCTAGAACATGATATTAACATTAAAATTTCCAACAGGAAACACGACAACAGATGAAAATGGAATAGATGTTCCCGAAATGAAAGAAAGGTCTTTTGCTACACCATTTATTTCATCAAGAAAATTAAAAAATTCTTTTGCAGTACAAAAGAAAATGAACAATCCTAATCTAGATGAAGAAACACTACTTGATGAAATGGCTGATTATATAGTTGATTTGTATGGAAAGCAGTTTACAAGGGATGAACTATTGGATGGAATTTCGCCTAAAGAGATTCTTTTAACCACAAATAAATGTATACAAGAGATAATTGGTGGATTAAATGAGGCGGCAAAAGAATTAAACCCAAACGCATAGATGGAGAAGGTGATATAGATAATACACTTTCTCCAGAAGATTTTATGCTTGAGATTTACTGTATTTTGTTTGATAAAGGATGGACATTAAGTCAAATTGATGAGATGGACATCTTTTATTATTTTAAAATGATAGGTTACAAAAATAATTCTCATGAAACAGCATATATTGATCAGGTTTTATAGAGGCAGGTGAAGTTATGGCAGAAGATATAGGAATAAATGCGAAGGTAAGTCTTGATAGTACAGGCTTTAATACCGCTATCAGTGATATAAATAGACAATTAGTAGTAGCTCAGGCTCAATTTAGAGAAGCAAGTAGCAGTGTAAATGGCTTTGGTAATGATACAGCTAGTTTGGGACTAAAATCAGAAATGCTTAGTGAACAATTTGAATTACAGAAAGAAAAAGTTGAAACACTGCAAGAGGCTTATGAAAAGCTAGTAGTAGCACAAGGTGAAGATAGCAAAGCAGCAGAAAATATGCAAATTAGATTATTAAATGCACAAACTCAGATGAATAAAACTAAAAATGAACTTGAAGATACTAATTCAAAGATTGATGAACAATCGTCTGGATGGGATAAATTATCAGGGGTTACTCAGACAGTTCACGAGAAAATGAGTGGGTTTTTAGATGGTCTGAAAAATAGTTTTTATACTTTAGCAGGAATAGCTGCAGGTGGAGCTGGTTTATTTGAACTAACGGACAAAGCTGTTGAGGCAGGTAATGCTACATATGAATTATCAGAAAAATTGCACGTAACTACTCAAGAAGCTTCTCAAATGAGTAAAATATTTAGCATAACAGATACAGATACTCAGCCATTTATATCAACTATGTCAAAGCTTGATAAAGCTGTTGAAAGTGCTGGAACAAAAGGAAATGCAACAACAAAATCCTTAGAGGAATTTGGAATAAAGCTTACAGATGCACATGGTAAGCTGTTACCTTTACCAGATCAACTGGAGGTATTATCAGAAGCATATAAAAAGGCAAGTGAAGCAGGTAATGATGAAGCTTTTACTTCAGAGGTTCTTGGAACAAAAGGTCAACAGTTAATACCCTTACTTGAACAATATACAGAAGCTAAACAAGCTGCAAGTCAAGTTAAAGGTATAGGAATAGATCCTAAAGAAGCACATGAAACAGAGGAACAACTGCAAGTATTAAAAATAGAAACTAAACAACTAGGAATGACTTTTGCAAATGCTCTAATGCCAGTAACACAAGCACTTATACCTCCACTAATGAGTGCATTTACAAACCTTGCACAAAATATTAATAGTCATCAAGCAGATATTAAACAGTTTGCAAATAACTTAATAGATGCTGGGAAAAGCATAGGCTCAACTTTAATGCCTATTATAAGAACATTATTTAATTTAATATCTGAGTATGGAGCTGCATCCAAAACTATAATAGAAGGTTTGGCTGGGGCTTTTTTATTTTTCGGACCTGTGGAATCAATACTAACAGGAGTACACAATAAATATGCAGGATTAATGGACTTTGTTGGTGGCGATACAACTAAAAATGCAATCAAAGGAATTAAGGATTTTGCAACAAATTTAAGCTTTAAAGATATTCCATTTGGATCATTTGAAGGTTTAACAGGAGGTCTTAAAGAAGTTGGAAGTGCAATGTCAACAGTAATTACTGGACCATATAAAATATTTATAGATGGAGTAAAAGGATTACCAGAATTAATTAGGGGTATCTCCTTTGGGAATATAGTTACAAAGATAACTAATCCATTTACAAAAATACCTGAATTATTTACAGGAGTAAAAACTGCTTTTACAGGACTCGGTTCAACCATAGTAACAAAAGCTCCACAAATATTAGGAGGGTTCAAGCAGGCATTTTCTATTGAAGGATTAATGAATATTGCCAAAGGAGCATTTGGACTTGTAACTAATCCTTGGGGTGCTTTAGTAATTGGAATAGTAGCAGGAGTTGGTGCAATAATAGCAAATTGGAGTACTATAAAAGCTTGGGTAGTAGAGCATTTTGGGACTACGCTGCCTACAAGTTTTAATCAGTTTAAACAGATATTTGAACAAATATGGAAGAGTATAAGTCAAACATTTACTGGTGTTTGGAATGAAATAAAGCAAGTAGTAACAGGTGTATGGAATTATATTAACCCTACTATAACAGCCGCAGTAAGTTCTCTGCAAAGTTTTTGGAATCAAGTGTGGCCAGAAATCAAGCAGGTTTTCATTGAAGTGTGGAATGTAATGAAAGTTGTCTTGGCTCCTGCAGTAGCTGTTCTATACACTACAATTTCAACTGCACTTGGTTTTATAAAAGGTTCTTGGAGTAGTGCATGGAATTCTATTAAAGATGAGCTAAAGTTTGCTTGGGATACTATAACAGGAGTAATTAGAACAGCATGGGATATAATTAGTGGAGTTATTAGGGTAGGTTTAGATATTTTGACAGGCAACTGGAGGCAGGCGTGGAGTGATTTTAAGAATATATTTGTTAATGTATGGCATGATTTAGGAAGCCTTATAGGAAATGTAGCAAGAGATGCTCTAAATTGGGGAAGGGATATAATTGATGGAGTTATCGATGGTCTAAAAGGTGCTGCTGGAGGTTTATTTAGTGCTGTTGGTAATATTGCCAATAGTATTGCTTCTAACTTTAAAAGTGCTTTAGGAATTCATTCCCCTTCAAGAGTTATGATGGAACTGGGTGGATTTACAGTTCAAGGACTAAATGAAGGACTTAAAAATAATAGTGATATGATAACAAATACTATGTCGAACATAGCGAGTGTTATTAGTCAACCAATAAGTATACCTCAAAGTTCGCTTAATAATGCACTTAATGCAGTAAATGGATTGTCAACAAATTTAAACTTAGTGGCTCAATCTCCTGCTATGATTGCAGGCACAGCTTCCCAGAGTGCAGGAACCAATATTATTAATTTTAATGGTAATTATGGTTTTAATAATAAACAGGATATTGACTACTTTATGAATCAAGCTGTTTTGCTGACTCAAAGGAGGAGTTTTTAATGTTTATCAATGGACTTCATCATTCTACCTATGGAATTATAGGTTGCGATATTGATATACAGATTGCACAAATTACCACTTATGATGAGTGGCTAAGAAAAGCGAATGCCCCAACAGCTGTAGGTTATAAAGAGACATATAAATTAATAACCTGTAAGTTTTTCTTTAGAGGGGATTCAAAACAAAGTGTTACTGAAAATATAAGCAATCTTGCCTCTAGCTTAAAAAGATGTGCAATACAGCCTGATAATAGTGAATTTATGTATGACTGTACTTATGATGCTGTCCAGCAAAGTCCAAGTAAAACACAGAAATACAATGGATTGCAGCAGGTTTTTACAGCTCAATTGCAATCAGGATATGCGTATAAGCCTTCTTTGACAGTGACAATGAGTAATGTAACTACACAACTAATTAATGTTGATGGAAATATTGAAACAGATGCCATAGTAACAGTAACGGTTCCTATAAACACTATAAGTTTAACCTTGACGGGATTTGGAGAAGGCAATATAACAATTAATAATCTACATGCTAATGTACCAATAATAATTGATGGAGAACAATGTTTGATTACTGAAAATGGCATTAACAAATTTGGTGATACTGACATGTGGGAATTTCCTTCTCTTAAGCCAGGAGCAAATACAATAACTACAAGTGCATCTAATTGTACTATTCAAATTCAATATAAACCTAGGTGGATATAGAGTCTAAAATAAAGGCTCTTATTTAATTTTTTGAAGGAAAGGAATTAAAAGATGAATGAAAATAAGATAGGGGTGGTTAAATGCTACAGCTATTTGACGTAAACCATAATAAAATTGAATTGCTGCAAAATGCAAAAGATATTAAATTGGAGAGAGAGCTTTCAGGAATTGAAACCCTCTCTTTTTCTTACCCTCAATCAGATAATAAATGTTCTTTAATTAAGAATGAAGGATTTATACGAACAAAGTCTAATGAATACGTAATAAAAGAAGTAAATCCAAATGTTAACTGGACAGAAGTTATTTGCAGGGTAAATACAGATGATTTATATGGTAAACAGTTTGATGATTTTGAAGTGAATGATTCACTGCTTAATACTGTAAATTTAGCTATAGCTGGAACAGGATGGACTGTTGGAAACTGTGATGTTACAAAGATAAGACATATAGCGCTCAAATATAAAAATGCTGTTGATATTTTAAAAGAGATAACAAACATATGGCTTTGTGATATATGGTTTGATGCCATTAACAAGAAAGTTAATTTATATAGTGAAATGGGTTCAGATAAGGGAGTTTATTTTATTGATGAGCTTAATTTGAAAGAACTAACAGTTCAAGGGACTTCTTATGATTTTATTACTAGATTAATTCCTTTAGGTGCAAAAAATCTTGATATAACAAGTGTTAACAATGGCTTAAACTATATTGATAATCATGAGTATTCAAGCAAGATAATTACTGGATACTGGAGAACAAAACAATATACAGATCCAGAGGCTTTAAAGGATGATAGTGTTTACAGATTAAATGTATATTCAAAACCTGTCGTGGCTTATAATGCTAAGATTATAGACCTTGCAAATTGCAGCAGTAGTAAGTATTCAATATTAGAATACAGTTTAGGTGACACTATTACACTTATAGATAATATTAAAGGTATAAAAGATATTGTAAGAATAGTAAAATCAACAGAATATTTATTAGAGCCTGAAAAAAATGAAGTGCAGCTTAATAACAGATTACAAATGCTACAGGATATGAATATTCAGCTTATGGATGCGGCTGATTCAGTAGATGCAGTAACCAACGGTGATGGAAGTAGTATAGATGGTTCAACTATAGATAGTGTGGATTTTTCCCAAGTTCAAAATGTTAGTATTGGTAATGCTGAGATACAGGATGCGTCTATAAGCACAGCTAATATTCAAGATGGTGCTATTGTTACAGCAAAAATTGGAGATGCACAAATAACACAGGCTAAAATAACAGATGCAGCAATAGGTAATGCCCAGATACAAAATGCTGCAATTGGCACTGCAAATATTCAAGCGGAATCTATAACAACAGCACTAATAGGAACTGGAGCAGTTGATACAGAACAAGTAGCTGATGGAAGTATAACTGATGCTAAAATAGTTAGTTTAACAGCTAATAAAATAACAGCTGGAACTATTGATGCAGGAGAAATTGATGTTGTTAATCTACACGCAGTTAATATTACTGTGGGACAAATTAATGGAAATCAAATTGCAGATGGCACAATACAAAGTAATAATATTGCAGAAAATGCAGTAGAAGCTGTAAATATAGCAAGTGGGTGTATTTCAGCAGATAAGATTGCACCAGGTACTATAACAGGAGATTTAATAGCTGCTGGTACTATAAAGGAATCTCAATTAAATTGGTCATCACATTTAATGTATTAAAACTTGTTATTTTATATGGAGGTATATTAAGTATGTCAAAAAGAGTTGAAAAGAAAAACACAAAATTATCACGCAGCATTGAAAAAGCAGTAAATGATGCGTTTATAAATGGTTTTGCCAGTGTTTTAAAGGATATCGAATATAGAATTGAAACGCTAATGGATGTAGGAATAGGTGCAAATACAGGATTAAGAAGTAAAGTAAACTCGAGAGACTTAAATTTAGCTAGCCCTATACTTGATGGTTTTGTTATTACGGATAACTCGCCAAGTGCTGGTTATGTTAAATGGACAGGCTGTAATGTGGTCTACAAAGGTGTAAATGTAGCTATAACAGATGGTAATACAAGCTCAACTTATGTCTGGTGGAAATATTCTGCTACACCTAATACTGTATTTCAGACAAGTAATACATTCCCAACACTTACTGATGATGACGTAATTATTTGTGTTAATGTTGGGGGAACACATACTATGAATATTGGTGATGGTAGGGCTACACACGGTCTAACTATTGCAAGTGGAACTGTTACAGGAACACAAATAGGCACTGGTGCTGTTGCTACAGCAAATATCGCAAATAGTGCAATCACTGGTGCTTTATTAGCAAATGGGGCAGTAGGTAGTGGTAATATAGCCTCTGGAGCTGTAACGAATGCAGCAATAGCAGCAAATGCTGTACAAAGTACTAATATTGCTTCTGGTGCAGTAGGTAGCACTGCATTAGCAGCAGGTGCAGTAACAAATACAGCACTTGGATCAAATGCAGTACAAGCGGCAAATATTGCAGCTGGAGCAGTAGGAAGTTCTCAAATTGGAGCTGGAGCTGTAGCGTCCTCAAATTTAAATTTAGCACAACATTTGCTTTACTAAGGAGGATTATATAGATGTATACAATTTCAGATAACACACCCAGTGCAGGTTGTATACAATGGTCAGGTCTTCATATGCAGTACCAGGGAACGACCTATGCAATAGCAGATGGATATACAAATTATATGTATGTTTATTGGCTGCATACATCCCCTACACAATTAGTAGTAAGCAACACTTTTCCAAGCTTAACGGATGCAGATTGTTTAGTATTTTTGAATAAGAGTGGGATACATTTAACTGTTCCAACGGCAACAGTTTTAGATGGAGATTTATTAGTTCCTGGTAGTGTTTTAACTAATGCCCTTGCAGCTAATTGTATTACAACAACTCAATTGTCAGCTAATTGTGTTACCTCATCACAGCTAGCGGCTAATTCAGTAACAGCTAATGCACTCTCAGTAAATTCGGTAACAGCTAATGCTATAGCAGCAAATGCCATAGGAGCATCAGCAATAGCAGCAGGAACTATTACAGGAAGTAAGCTTGTGGCAAACACGATAACAGCAGCTCAGATTGCATCAGCCACTATTACTGGAACTCAAATAGCAGCCAATACCATAACAGCTGGAAATATAGTCGCAAATACGATTACCGCAGCTCAAATTGCTGCAAACACCATTACATCTTCACAGATAGCAACAAATACTATCACTGCTTCACAAATTCAAGCAGGTTCAATATCAGGTGATAGAATAAGCGGAGGTACCATTACTGGTTGCCAGATACAAACAAATTCTGCTAATAATCATGCAGTTCTTCAGGACAATGTTATGGGTATATATAGAGATTATAGTGGGGGCTCAGTTGGAGCAGGATATGGAACTTATATGACAGCATCAACCTTTAGTTCGCTTTTAGATTTTAATGCTTGTGATCCAACAGGTCAGTATTTTACTACTTTAGAAATAGGAAACAATAATGCATCTACTTATATAACAGCAAGTTCGCATACTTCTGGATTAACAGTTACTGCTCCTACAATAAACCTAACTACAACTGGTTCTGCCACAGGAAATGGAGTGGTTATACAAAATACCTCAACAGCTTCTGGTATTGAAATTGGAAAGACCAGTAGTACAGATACACCATATATTGATTTTCATTCAAGTGGCAACAATGTTGACTATGACGTTAGAATAATTGCTAGTGCTGGAAGTTCAACTAATGGGCAGGGCACTCTTACTTTTATTGCTTCTATTGTTAGTATACAAAATATAAAAAATGCTACTTTTGTTGGTAACCAGCCCACCTATGGTAGTAGTTACTTAGTAACAGGAAACAGTATATCCAATTTAGCTTTTGGTGGTAGTCCTCATACGTATGTACAAGTTACAACAACTGATGGTAGCGGTTCTTGGGGTATTACTATATGGGCTTCGGATATGAAGTTGAAAAAGAATATAAATGATAGCACAGAAGATGCTTTATCTAAAGTAATGCAAATTAAACATAGACAGTTTAATTGGAAGCAAGAAGGAGCTTTTGTAAAACACGGTTATGTTGCCCAAGAACTTCAAGCTATTGAGCCTGATTTTGTATTTGCGGTTCCACAAGAAGATGGTTCTGAAATATTAAACCCTAGACCAGATGTATTAATTCCTTATTTATCGAAAGCTATTCAACAACTAGAGGCTAAAATAGAAGTTTTAGAAAATAAGGTTGAAAAATTAGAACACAATGAAACTTCATAAACAATTACTAAAATTGAAGGAGGTGCTTTATGAATTATGTTGCAATCAGTGTATTAATTGCATTTACAGGTGTTACCATAAGTTACTTAGCCTTTAGGAAAAACGGTGACAATGATTTAATAGATCATGCAGAAAAAGATGGAGAAGTAAAGACAAAACTGGACTACATTAGCAAAGGAGTTGATGACATTAGGCTAGATATAAGAGCACAGGACAGAAAAATATCTGATATTACAGAAAGAGTTATTCGGGTTGAAGAATCCACAAAATCAGCACATAGAAGAATAGATGGAATAGAGAAAGAAGATTATAGAGATAATTTATAACCTTCTTTTTTTTATATAATTCAAAAGTCACTATTAAAAAATGGAGGAATGAAACATGAATATTATTCAAACAAATCTAAATTGGAAAGGTACATTTAATTTCACAAATGTACCTCAAATGCTTATTTTACACCATGCAGAAGCTTGCGTCTGCACAATTGAGGATATTGAAATGTGGCATCAAGAGAGAGGATGGATTGGAGTAGGGTATCATTACTTTATAAGAAAAGATGGTTCTATTTATAAAGGTCGTCCTGATAATGCAGAAGGTGCTCAATGTTATGGATATAATGATAATTCTCTTGGCATTTGCTATGAAGGTAATTATATGGTAGATGATATGCCAGAAGTACAGAAGCAATCAGGAATTGAGTTAAATAAATATCTTATGAATTTGTATAAGATATCACGAATTGAACCGCATAGAGCTTTATATAATACTTCATGTCCTGGAGATAAGTTTCCCTTTGATGAAATAAAAAATACTTCATTGAATAATCAAGGATCAGCCATAAACTATCAGCCAATTCAAAATAGAAGCTGGCTTCAAGTTGGAGATACAGGTGATAAGGTTACAGATCTTCAAACAAAGCTTTCAAAATTAGGTTATGCGGTAACTGTAGATGGTGTTTACGGTAAGGAAACAAAGAATGTAGTTTATAAATTTCAGCAGGATAATAAACTTCAGCAAGATGGTTTAGCTGGAACTGAAACCTTTAACTGTTTAAATTCAAAAGTAGCACAAATATCCTGTAATCCTGTAATAAAGTCATTTCAGCATGCTTCCAATTTAGCAGGTATTACAGATAAAAATGGTAACAAGTTAAGTGAAGATGGAATTAGTGGAACATCAACAGATAGCGCTATAGCTAAAATCACAACAATATTAAAAGGTAGTTCTGGTGAACTTGTAAAATGGATTCAGCAAAGATTAATAAATTTAGGTTTTAACTTAGGGACGTCTGGAGTTGATGGGAACTTTGGATACTATACTTTAGCAGCAATTCAAAACTTCCAAAGTAAAAACGGATTAACACCAGATGGAACTGTTGGGCAACTTACTCTTGCAGCATTATTAAAGTAGTTGGAGGGATGAAAAATGTTAGATAAAAATTATGTTATTTCGTATGTATTGTATTTAGCTATCACAGGAATAGTAAGCTATGGAACAGCTTTACTAAAGAAAATGAAAGACGATAAAAATTCATTTTATAATAAGCAACTAGAATTTATAAATCAGCAGCAAGAAGCTTTGAAAGCTAATATTGGACAAGATGAATATAATCATACAAAACAGGAGGCACAGGATATAGTGTACAAAGTAGAACAGCTTGGAAAAGAACTTGCATGGGACGCAGTAACAAAGCATACAACTGCAGCTGAAGAAATAGCTGCAAAGTGTACAGGACTTACTGATGAAGACATTTATAATATCATTAAAACTACAGTTGGGATGTTTAATGCTAATAACAAATAAACACACTTCAGAAGTTAAAGTTTAACAGGGATTAAGAGTGAATTCCTTCCTATTATATATAACTTGACTTCTATCACCTTCAGAGTGATATATAGTAGTAACAATTTGATAGAAAGGAGTAATAAGAGTGCGTGTAAGGATTATAGAACCAATAAAGAAGGTACAGAATACAAAGAAAAAAGTTTGCGCATATGCTAGAGTATCAACCGATAATGACAAGCAAGGAGAATCTCTAGAAAATCAAATACAATACTATGAAAATATCATTTTAAATAATTCAGATTATGAGTTTGCAGGAGTGTTCGCAGATAGAGGTATAACAGGAACTACTGAAAATAGGCCAGAGTTTCAGAGAATGCTGGGGCTTGCAAGGGAACGAAAAGTTGATTTAATAATAACAAAATCTATCTCAAGATTTGCAAGGAATACTACTATAGTTTTAGAAACTGTAAGAGGATTAAAGGATATAGGTGTAGAAGTTAGGTTTGAAAAAGAAAATATAGAAACAATGTCAGGGGACGGTGAGTTGATGCTTGCCGTCCTCTCTTCTTTTGCACAGGAAGAAAGTAAAAACGTGAGTGACAATCTTAAATGGATGGCAAGAAAGAAATTTGAGAGAGGAGAATTAATTATAAACACTACAAGATTCTTAGGATATGACAAGGATGAATATGGAGATTTAGTTATAAACCCTAATGAGGCTGAGGTGGTAAGAAGAATTTTTAATGAATACCTAAGGGGCAAAGGAAGTTTTACTATTGCAAAGGAACTTAATGCAGAATGTATTGCTACAATAGGAAAAGGGAAATGGCATGATACTACTATTCTAGGAATTTTAAAGAATGAGAAGTATAAAGGAGATACAATCCTACAGAAATACTACACTCCAGACCATTTAAAAAAGCGATCTGTAAGAAACAGAGGACAGCTTAATAGTTACTATATAGAAGATGACCATCCAGCTATTATTTCAAGAGAGATGTGGGAACAGGTTCAAGAAGAAATAAAAAGAAAAGCTGAAGCTAAAGGTAATGTTGCCGGAGATACAGATAAGTACACAAAGAGGTATCCACTAACAGGAATGCTCTACTGCAGCAAGTGCGGTTCTACCTTAAGGAGAAGAACTTGGAACAGCAAATTAAATTGCAAGAAGATAGTGTGGCAATGTAGCAATTATATTAAAAATGGAAAAGAGGCTTGCAGCGGAACTAGTATTGATGATGAAATTGTTAGCAGGCTTAATATAAAGGAAGAAATTAGTGTGAGGGAGGAATTTAGAAATGGCAAGAAACATTACAGTTATACCAGCAAGAGCAAACAGAACGAATCTAGCACAGAACTTAGAACCACAGAAAAAGAAAATGGCGGCATACTGCAGAGTGTCAACAGACCAATTAGAACAGTTATCAAGCTATGAGGCACAGGTTAATTATTACACTACTTTTATAAATAATAGTTCTGAATATGAGATGGTAAAAGTATATGCCGATGAGGGGATTTCAGGAACTAATACTAAAAAGAGAGAACAGTTTAATAAAATGATTGAGGATTGTAAGGCTGGAAAAATAGATGTAATTATAACTAAGTCAATAAGC
>Ga0255363_100191_pt1 | contig 12799 bp, 15 predicted proteins | sample GFST100metaG_FD_186007 | JGI IMG/M metagenome (GOLD analysis project Ga0255363, IMG submission 186007) | Peat soil microbial communities from Stordalen Mire, Sweden - G.F.S.T100 | ecosystem: Environmental > Terrestrial > Soil > Wetlands > Peat | place: Sweden: Norrbotten County, Stordalen Mire... | reverse complement strand
CGAACGATTCGTCAACCAGCCGCCGGTCCCGCCGGCGCTACCAACCGCGGCCTGGATCAACAAGCCCCAGGAGGTTGCTCCCTAAAACCACAACCCAAACGTCTCAAACACCTTGACAGATTCCGAGACGTCGAACCTTGCGGTCGCTGCCGGTGATGAGCTGCAGAACCTCAGTATCGAGGCCGCTGTATCCCAGCACGAGCAGCTGTATCTCTGGGGCGGAGCGTAGCGTGTCGACGAAGAACTTATGGTGGGCCGGTGGCAAAACGAGCTCATCTTTTGGACCTGCGGGCAAGGCGATCGCGGGATAGCGTTTCGTTTGGCTGTGCGGGTCTTGGCGAGTGGTTCCGCGAACAGTTCCGAGTGTAAGGTCGCGCACCGGCACGCATTCGATCGGGCCGTGAAATGCGGTGGCCAGGGGATCGCCAGGTGCTCTGGGATCGACCACCTCCGGGAGGTTCCGGAACCAGGCGACGGATCCATGCGGTTTGATCAACGACCAGTGCCGCTCAACGTCGATGTAGTCGTCCAGTCTGTCGAGTCGCCCGAAGGCGTCGAGCTGACTGTCGAGCAGCGTGTCGTAGTTGACGCTGACGAAACAAGTCTTTACCGGCAGCTTCAACAGCTCATCTGCGAGCACCTCGTATCGGGAGGCTTCCGCTCGGAGTGCGGCACTGTACTCCAGCAGCAGGGCTTGCAGGAACGGTGGAACGGCCGCCGACATCTGCGCGTGGTGTGGCTGTCCGTCCTCACGTAAATGACGCAAGGCCTTCTCAAACGCAATCGCGGTGTGGGCGGCCATCTCGCGTTTGATCGCGCCGCGTGCTTGCCGAGCGAGGGTGTATGTCTTAAGTAACTCGCGTGCTCGCGGAGTGTCGAAAAGCTGGCTTGTCAGGGGCGGTTGATCCTGGCTTCGGTAGTCTCCGGACACATGGGAGGCACCTGCCCCCACGATGACGATCGCCGGCGTGTTCACGCTGTGCCCAGGGATTAGCGTTGTCATCGCTCAGTCCGTGGCCTGCTGGAACGCTCTGTCACACATAAGTTGACGGACACGCTGTTCGAGGGACGCCGCGAGATCGGGGTTGGAGATGAGGACGCCAGCCTCGATGTTCGAGTCGAGGGCACGGGAAGTGAGGTTCGCGGAGCCGACGAGAGCGCGGCGGCCGTCGATGACCAGGAGCTTCGCGTGGAGTGACGCGCCGGGGGTGCGCTGGTCCTTGGGCCAGTGCCAGCGAGTGACGCCCGGGATGTCGCTGTACTGGTGAGCCGGACCGTCGTAGCCAGGGTTGTCGGCGGTGCTCTCGAAGACGATGTCTGTTTGACGCCCGCGTTCGGCGCTGGCCCTCAGATCGACGGCGATCTCGGGCAGGGTGTAGGCGGCGAAGCTAACGAGTAGGATGCGCTCGCGAGCGTCGCAGAGCAGCTCATGGATCACGCCGGCCGCGTGGCGTACCGCAAGACCCACGCGCAGGGCCAAGGCGACGCCCGCTCCGGTGAGTCCCGGAGTCTGGGACCACGACACGGAGGGGGTGGAAGGCGCCCCTGCGGCACCGGAGCTCGCACCGGCGACTGAGAGCGACAGCGCATCGGCTAGCTTAGGCTGTCGCGTAGATTGGCGACGACCCACATGCGGCCGCGGACGCGCGCGAGCTGGCCGGGCTCGGGGGCAGCGGGCGGGGCGACGTTAACTTGCGCTATGTCGAACTCCGGTCCCATACCGGAGTCAGTTTGTCACTCGTCTGGTCACAACTCGGACGGACCGGTCCGTCGTCGCTCAGAACGCCGAGAAGGTTCAGAGGAGCAGCTGTGAGCGGTCTACGGGGCACAGGTCCAGCTGCGCATGTACCTCGCTGGTGGCCTCGATGCACTCTCTGACCGGTTGGCCGAGGTAACCAGCCAGTTTGAGCAGGCTGTCGTGCGCTTCGGTGACGCTGAGCCGCTTGCGCTCGTCCGGGAGCGGGATCCCCCAGATGACGTGTTCGTGGTGGGCGACCCGGTTGCGCACCTCCTGCACCCGATGTGCCGCGTGCGCCGTTTTGCGCCGGTCTGGAGCAGCCGGGAAAGCGTTCGTCAGCGCGGGCTTCCACAGCAATTCGTCATAGATCCGTCTTTGGCGCTGCGGGGCGTCGCCCGCCGAACCGCCGCGGCCGAGGATCCGCACCCAGAAGCCGAACATCAGGCCTGCTACGAGCTTGCCCTCGAGCACATTTTCATCGGCGCCGGCAGCGGCGAGCGTGTCCAGCCCGGTCATATCGATTGCCGCGCCGATGTTCTCCATCGAGTCGTCATCGAAGAGGTCTTGGTTTCTGTACCACAGTGGCCCGTAGATGGCGTGGAGCTCGCGAGCCATCGCGGAGCGCATCGCGACCTCGAGCACCGCGACGTCGGCGAACATCGTCAGCGCCAATCGCTGCGCCCACCGGTAGAACTCGTCGAGTGCCAGGCGGTCGTCTGAAACCAGGCGGCGGTAGCGGGCGAGTCGCGCGGCTGGAACAGTATCGATTACGAGTGCGGTCATCGAGCTCTTCTCACGGGGCATCACGGTTGCTAGACTAAACCTGCCCCCCGGCTTAGCTCTTCGGAGCGGCCGGGGTTCATTGTTTACGGCTCTCGGTGTGTGCGGCAGAGACCCTCTGTCGGTCTGTCGGAACCCTCCGTTGCTCGGACGCCATGTGATCGCGGTCAGCGGTTGTCGGGGTGAATATGCGCTCGCCCGATTCGTTCGAGTTCCTCGCGGGTCAGCAAATCAGCACTGGGTCGCCCGAGGTCGTTGCGCTTCCTGGCTTGGATTCTGTTGTACTCGTCAAGCATCCGTTCATAGACCGGGGCCATGGGGGAGTGCAAGTTGCCATTGTCGTGATCGCGAAACTGCTCTGCGAGCTCGCCCCAGTGCTCACCGTCGACCAGGTAGCGGACCCATCCCAACAGCCGAGTCTCGCGAGGGTCATTCTGATCGAAGCCGAGGAACTCAAATGCGAGCTGCAGTGACTCATCAGGCTCGACGCCGTCGCGGCGAAGTGCCTCGAGGCTGAACGTGATGACCCTGAACATGTTCAGAACGCCGACGACGAATCGGCTCTCGTCAACGCTCAGCTCTGGGCGGATTGCGATGAACTCCGTGGGGTATGCCCCGACGAAGCCCTTCTCGAGAATGTCGGCGCGCTCCAGCTGGTAGTCCTTGTCGCCGTCGACGTCGTTGTCGTCCCCGACAACGCGAGCGAGAATTCGATGCAACAGCGCGAGCTGTTGGCGCTCGACGGCCGTGAGGCTCCTGGGGGTGATGTCAATCCAACCGCCGCGGTCGGTCGGCCCACTAGCCGTGAGCCGCCGCCAACCCGACTGCGGTTTGTAGGGAGGGACCCGAACCGGGGCTGACGCCGGTGCTGCGACAGCGGCCATAGCAGCACGGTCACCTCACATCGACACCAATCCTCAGTCGGTTTAGGCCACGGACGTGAGAGCCGTGACTGTTGGGGGTGGAGATTGATGCGATGCGTGTCCCGAAATATGTCCCGAACTCGGCAATTCTGACCTCAATCAACTGCACGCAACTGCGGTGAACTGCCCGCAGTATCAGCATTTATCCTGGAAATAGGCATCTTTTAATCCGACGGTCCGGGGTTCGAGCCCCCGCGGCGGCATCTGGGGAGAGTTTTGGCAACCGCTCTCTGCCAAGTTAGGCGCAGCTCTCAGCGAGAGGGGGCAGAGCCGGCAGGCTGCGTTGAGCAGCCGCTGACTCACGGCTATCGGCGAGTGGTTGGCCCCGGGTCAGCTGTCGACTGCCTCATAGTGGCCGGTCTTGCGCGCCCCGACGTGTCGGACCTTCCCGTCGCTGGCGAGAGCCGCGATGTCGCGCTGAACGGTGCGCACGGGCACTTGAAGGATGCTGGCGAGCTCTGGTACGCGCGCACCTCCTGTTTGGCGGAGGTGCTGGAGTAGATCTTCGCGGCGCTGGGTGGCAGATGTCGCTGGCGCGGGATGTGCAGTGTGGTTTATTCCGCCACTTATACCGCCATTTATTCCGCCACCACCGACGCTTGGCGGAATGTCCCGCTTGGCCCACTGGGAGCTGAGGGTGTAGTTGGTGCCTTTCCCGTAGCCTTCTTGGTCCAGATAGCCCTTAGTGACCAGGCCGCGTAGCTCGGTGCGGGCGTCTTGGCTGTCCAGGTCGTTCGCGTGGCGGTAGCTGGAGTTCGTGAGCGTGCCTTCGTTGCGGGCGATCGCGAGTCCTGTGCGCTGCGTCTCCCCCAACGAGGCGTCGTCGATCGACGCCAGCCAAGCAAGCGTGTCGATGTCCCAGAGCGAGCCGCGCGGCAAGGTGACCTCGAAGAAGGAGATCTCGTCGCTGAAGCGTGGCAGCCGCATCTGCGCGTGCCGCAAGGCGGCGAAGATTGCGGGGATGCCGGAGCCGCGGTTCTCGACGATCATCGTTGACGGGGCGCTCCCCGGCAGCGGCGAGTCTTCGAGAATCTGCATGAGCCGCGAGTTACGGGTTGTGCTCACGCCCCGGTCGCCGAGCCGATCAACGTCGAGTTGATAGAGGCCGCCCGGGTTGCCGATCTCGATCCGGTTGGGGAAGAGCTTGACCTGCACCGCCCGGCTCAGTGCGCTCGCGGAGAGGTCGCGATGCACGAGGGCGTTGATGACCACCTCGCGGAGAACCACCTCGGGGAACTCGGGGATGTCCTCGCGCACACCGGTGATGCGAACGGCGGTGTGCAGGCTCCCGGCGAGTCGCGTGACGGTCTGGGGGTAGATCCGGGGGATCGGACCTTCGAAGTTCTGCATGTCACTGAACCGCTCGGCGTTCTCGCCGGTCTCACCCTCTCGGTTGGTGGGGTAGGCGGTGAACTCGACGCGCAGCTTCGGGATCTGCAGGTGGGGTGAGCGACCCAGCGCCAGCAGCCCAGCGATGCTCAGGCACGCGTCTCCCGCGCCGCTTTCGACGATGACCTTCTGCTGCCGCAGGATCTGCTCGTCCGTGGCGTCGCTTAGGCTGGGATCTCGCGTCCTTGTCTGTGCGGTGAACGCCGCCACTAGCTGCTGGTCGAGATCCTCGATGCCGGTTCCCGATAGCGGCGTCTCGTCGTCGGTCGGCCGTCCACGCGATTTGATGAACGCCTGGATCTCCTCGGCCGTGAGCTGCTCATCTCCGTCGCCGCTGCGGCGGTAGCTGCCCTCATTGATCCCGGTCGGCCGGTATTAGCAGGGCTTCTCGCTGCTCGGAAGCTCCGGGACCTCGAGCGTCAGCAGCGTCTTACCGTCGATCTAGTGCGGCTCGACAGCGGCTCGCAGCGGCGGCACCATATCGCGGCACTGCGTTTGGACGCCTTCCTGGACGTGCTTGTAATCGGCGATGCCGCTCACCGCAAACCCTTGCGCCTCATCAAGCCCGAGAACGATTAGCCCCTGGCCGGCACCAGGGGTATTGGCGAACGCCGAGATCGTCTGCCAGAGCCGTTGTGGTGCCTCGAACGAAGCACGCTTCGCCTCGACCGTGCGCATGTCGGTATTTAGACGCTGCAGCTCGCCGATCACCTCTCTCAGTTCCTCGGTGTCCATCGCCCTATTTTGCGCTTTCGAGTGGTCGCTCCCTGACGGTCTGTCCGCCTCGAGCACGTCGCGATACGACGGTGGGTGGAAAAGACACCACACGTCGATACGAAGACCTCGCCTATGCCCTGGTCGTGTCCCGAGATATGGCCCGAACTCGGCAATTCTGACCTCAATCAACTGCACTCAGTTGCGTCGAACCGCCCGTCGTTTCGACAATTATCCTGTAAATAGGCATCTTCTAATCCGACGGTCCGGGGTTCGAGCCCCTGCGGCGGCACTGGTGGCGCTGGTAAGCCGAGTGGTAAGTCTCAGGGCTCCCGGCTGAACCATCCACTGCCCGCGGGAGGCGGCGGCCAAATTCCGTTGCGTCTAGGGATCTCGCCGGCGCTTATGATCGCCGGGGTTGCGCGGGTCGGCGACGCTGATTGCAGCAGCTCGAACACCCCCGCATCCGCATAGGTCCTGCCTAGGCCCGTCATCGGGGCACCCGACCACCAGAAAGCAGCTCCTCGGTGAGCTCAAGCTGCTGTGCAAGGATGCAGCCCGCCCGGGCTGTTGATCACGACAGCTTCGCTTTCGACTTCGACCGCAATGCTGGACGGCTCCATCGCCTCGGTCAGACTGCGGTGAAGCGACGCATCGGCAACGATTGCCCGAAGGGCTTGTCGTGGCACGTCGGATTCGCCGACAAGATCTCCGTTGCGCTCGACTTGCAGAGTCGGGAGATCCTGGTCGAGCCGATCGAACGTGCTTGCTAGCAATTGCCCAATTCGTCCCTCAAGGTGTGTGGCCTTGTAGCGAGTGCCGACAGGATCCTGCGTCGTTGGTAGATCCAGCCGCAAGCTCGTAGACGCCTAACGAGCTGCTGCACGACGTATCCGTCGGGAAGCCTACCCGCAGTGACCTCGGCTTGGCGGTCGTAGTGCCCTCCGCATTCGACAGCGGCCGAACCAACTCCTCACTGTGCACCAGTATCTGCGGGCGGGGGCGTACGCGACGCCTTCGTCCACCTGTCGACGTGCTTATGACTGGCAGCAAGTGCGGCGCCTGTGACAGCGCGGTCGCGGACGTGCTCGAGGTGCCAGGCCATGACGTTGAAGGCTTCTTCGGGCGTGCCCTTCCGGAGCACATCCAGCACCTTCTGGTGCTCTCGGATGCCATCAGCCGCGTCACTCACGTACTGCCCGTCGAACAGCCGGAAGCGCTGAAAGTGAAATCCGAGACTAGTAAACGCGGCCGCTAAGAACCGATTGCCAGAGTTTCTGGCGATGATGTCGTGGAACGCTGCGTCAGCGTTTAGAAAGGAGCGGTATTCGTGGTAGCTCGGGCCTGTTGGTGCCTTGCGCATCTGTCGCAGGGATTCCTCTAGCTCACTCAGCACCTTCGGGTCGTGCTGCGCGCATACGTTAGCTGTGTTGTGCGGCTCAATCAGCAGACGCGCCGCCATGAGCTCCTGCATGTCTTCGGGGGTGATCATCGGCGCACTTCGATACCCGCGCATCGCTCCTCGGACGACAAGTCCGGTGGGTTCAATTCTTGCCAGAGCCTCGCGGATCGGCGTGGGTGAGACATCGAGCTCGCGCGACAGCGTGTCGATGTGGATAGCTTCGCCTGGCTGAATCGATCCGTCCATCAGCAGGCTCATCACTGCCTCATAGACGCCATCGGCCAACACCTGGCGCTTAGAGAAGCCGCCATGTGCTCGGCTGTTGTCTGCCATTGCTCCGGCCACAGAACACATTCTATATGAAGTAGGAAACTTGTCATAAAGCGGCGATCGAGCCAAGCCTAGTGCCGCAGTGCCAACGGAGGGAGTCGCCTCTTTCGAGCCGGCTCATCACACCGCTTGACAGCGCTTCTACGGCGTGTCACAATCCTATAGGAAATATGAAGAGTCGTTCTTGTCATGCAGGCTTATGCGCTGTGGTGATCGGGGAGGAGAGCGAGGGAGATCCCATGGCTCGCGGCATGGAACCAGTGGACCTGGCTCCATCACGAGCTCCGTCGCGCCACCGCGACCTATCCGGCCGCGTGACAGTAAGCAGCATGATCAGCCGGACGACCTGAGCACAAGGTGATATGGGGCATATCTGTATCCAGAGGTGCCCGTTTAAGCGTTTTGCCTCGCTCCGGTGCGGGCGGGAGGCAACAGAAGGAGGATATACGTGTCGCGATATGACATAGCAGTGCTGCCGGGGGACGGTATCGGTCCGGAGATCACGGAGGAGGCCGTGCGCGTTTTGAACGCTGCAACTGCAACGGTTGGTGTTGACCTCCAGTACGAGCGCCTCGAAAGTGGCGCTGGCCGGTGGCGGAAGACCGGAGTAGTGATGACCGACGCGGAATACGCTTCTTGCGAGAAAGCTGACGCAATCCTCATGGGAGCGCTCGGATACCTAGACGCGCTCCGTCCGGACGGTACCGAGGTACAAGGGGAGGTAGGCTTCCGCCTACGGTTCGGCTTGGACCTTTACGCAGGTATCCGGCCGGTACATTCGTTCCAAGGGGCACCAAGCCCGCTGGTCAACGGCGCAGGCATCGACTACGTCGTTGTCAGAGAGAACGTTGAAGGGTTGTTCGCGTCCCGCGACGGCGGCACCAACGTGCGGGATGAGGTCGCCACCGACACCATGGTGGTTACTCGCGTCGGCACCGAGAAGATTGTGCGTGCCGCGTTTGAGCTCGCCTTGAAGCGAGCTTCTGGAAGGCCTGGGCAGCAGCCGCATGTGACCTGCATAGATAAGGCCAACGTGCTCAGCTCCTATGCCTTTTTCAGGAAGATCTTCGACGAGACAGCACGCGATTATCCCCAGGTCACCACTGACCATGTCTATGTGGACGCCATGACCTATTACCAGGTGAGACAGCCTCAGTCCTTCGATGTCGTCGTAGCCGAGAACTTCATCGGCGACATCATCTCGGACCTCTCGGCAGGGACTGTTGGGGGGCTCGGCCTGGCACCGAGCGGTGACATCGGTGATCACCATGCGATGTTCCAGTCGGCGCACGGATCAGCACCGGATATCGCCGGCCAGAACGTCGCTAACCCGATTGCTGAGATTCTTTCAGGCGCGATGATGCTGCGCTGGCTTGGGGAAAGACACGAAGACCGGGACGCGCTGAAGGCGGCTGAGTTCATCGATACTGCGGTGGCGGAGACACTGGCAAGCGGAGATGCGCGGACTCGCGATCTCGGCGGTTCAGTAGGAACACGGCAGGCTGGCCAGGCTATAGCGAGCCGTGTGGAGAAGCTGGGACGCTGAGGTGAACCGGCTGTTGCACAGCTTGTCCAGCGATGGATGTCATAAACGGGCTATTTGCATATAGCGTCGATGACATCAGGGGCTGAACTTGATCTCACTCAACCGTGAGCAGAGCAGACGCCTCGCAGCTTTGGACCGGTGAGACGTACCTATCTACGTGGTCAGCGCCGCTCGCTCAGCGTCTAACGACGCAGCAGCGGCGTCGACCAGCGTACTAACCCCACGCAGTAAGGACCGCGACGCGGCTTCAATTTGCCGGCGGAATGGTCATTTACGGCGAGAGCAACGAATTGGCGAAGGAGTGTCATGCCTTTAACAGCCAGCGACTGGCCTGTAGCGGCCTCTCTGCTCCCCTTTCCTGGGGTAAAGGAGGATGGAACAGATGTTCAGGATGCTGATTCTCTGGAGTGGTCGAAAACGTTAGGTGAGGTTGCCGAGGCTGGATTTCAGCACGTTGACCTCCTTGACAGCTGGGTACGAATCGGTGATCTGTCTGCGGCGCGACTAGACGAGTTGCGGGCGGTCGCGGATGACGTTGGCGTGGGACTGCCTGCCGTCTCGGTTGTTCGGCGAAGCGTCGTCGATGCTCACGACGGCGACGCGAACCTTGCCTATAGCCACCGTACCCTCGAAGCCGCCGCCCGGATCGGCGCCAGGCTGGTGTCCTTTGGACTCCACCAGCCCCTTACTGCCGCCCAGCGCGAGCAGCTGTGGTTCTGGACGGTCGACGGATACAAGGCTCCGATCGAGGACGAGGACTTGTGGTCCAGCACGGCAGGCCGTCTGCGGGAGCTGGGACGCCACGCGGACGAGCTGGGGCTATTGGTGTCGCTGGAGATGTACGAGGACACCTTCCTCGGGACGGCCGACCTGGCGGTCCGGCTCGTTAGCGACATCGACCTGCCGAACGTTGGTCTCAATCCGGACCTTGGCAACCTCGTGCGGCTGCACCGACCGGTAGAGGACTGGCAGGAGCTAATCACCAAGACCGCGCCATACGCGAACTACTGGCACGTGAAGAACTACTTCCGCGACGAGGACGTTGCGCGCGGTCTGTTCATCACTTCGCCGGCGCCGCTTGAGCTGGGTGTGATCAACTACCGAAAGGCGCTGGGCATCGCCCTGGCAGCTGGTTTCCAGGGGATGTTTTGCACCGAGCACTACGGTGGCGACGGGCTCAGCGTGAGTGCTCGTAACCAGCGTTATCTGCGGGAGATGGTGCTGCCTAAGACAGACAACTACTGCCTCGGAGTGAGTCGGGTCAACCAGACGGGGCGCGTGACCCTGCCGACGAGGCGCTGAGTATAGGGCACATCGGCTATTACGTCGCGCCGTGGTTTACAAGGTCGCATCAGCGCGGCTTCGGTTTTTACGGTGTCATGCGAAATGCCAAGTAGTGGATATGAGTAGAACATGCCGTAAGTGTGGTCTGATTTGGATGAGGGCCTGAGTTGCATGACCTGATCGACGCAGAAGGCGGCTGATAGCAGGCGACAGGTTGTGTCGGGACGACGGGCGACGGCGTCGTCCAGGCAGTGTCGTGGTCAAGCCAGCGACAAGGCGTGTACCCGCCGGAGCGCCAGTAGCAGGTTTCAGTTATTACTAACATCGAAGAGGGATAGAGGAACTAAAGTGAGTACCGTTACGAGTAACGTGCCTCCGAATGTTGGGCGGTCAGCGATTCGAAAGGTCATGATCAGGCTCGCCCCTTTCGTAGCGCTGATGCTATTAATCAATCAGTTGGATCGCGGTGCGATTAGCTTTGCTGGTCCCAATGGCATGTCTGCGGACCTTGGTCTGAGTGGGGCCCAATTCGGATTTGCCTCTGGGTTGTTCTTCGTCGGATATATTCTGCTTGAGGTGCCATCCAACCTGGTGCTGCACAAGGTTGGGGCGCGGCGCTGGCTCGCGAGGATCATGGTTAGCTGGGGCATTGTCACCCTTCTGACCGCGTTAGCGCAGAACTTCTTTGAGCTAACAGCGCTGCGTGTCTTGCTCGGCGTCACCGAAGCGGGTTTCTTCCCCGGCGCCGTCTTCTATCTGAGCACCTGGGTGCCAGGCGAAAACCGGGCAAAGATTTTCGCAATCTTCATGATGGCTCAGCCCCTTGCGCCGATTATTGGCAGTCCGGTTGACGCCGCACTGATTGCCGCCAAGAACTTGCTGGGATTGCCAGGTTGGCGCATTATGTTTATGGGGGTAGGGATCCCAGCCATTATTGTTGGGTGCGTGTGCTGGTTCTATCTCAAAGATCGACCCTCGGAGGCGAAGTGGCTTACGCCTGCGGAGCAGGCGTGGCTTACCTCAGAGCTGGAGACAGACCGGCGGCGAACGGAGTCGCGGGCGGTTGTGGGCAATGGAGTGATGGCGGCATTGCGAAGCGGCCGTGTATGGATGATGTGGATCTATTACTTTGGTGTCAGCTATGGTGTTTATGCAGTAACTTTCTTCCTGCCGACGATCATCAAAGCATTCCATCAGCAGTACGGCTGGTCCGGTAGTGTTTGGATGCAGGGCATCGTGACGGCGCTGGTCTATGTTCCCGAAGCCTTTGCGATCTGGTTCTGCGCGCGAGATGCCGCTAAACGTGGGGTCCACATATGGCATGTTGCTCTTCCGGCAGCGCTCGCTGGCGTGGCAGCCGCATTTTCGATGATCCATGGCTCGCCCATCTTCACACTGATTATGATTGCCATCATTCCTGCTGGCGTATTTGCTGCCACACGAACTTCTGGGTTCTGCCGAACCGGTTCCTAACAGGGGCACAGGCCGCAGCCGCGATTGCGCTTATCAATACATCCAACATCGGAGGCTTTTTCGGCCCGTACGTAACTGGCTGGATTTCGGATTGGACGGGCTCAGCGGTGTCTGGGCTTGTGGTGTGTGCCGTCCTCATGCTTATTTCGGCCTTAATGATTATCCTTCTAGTGCGTACTGGCCGCATCCCAGGCATGAGTGCTGACCTTGAAGGACGGGCCGTATTACAAGGGGAAGAAGCCGCCCGGCGCGAGGCCGAGGGGGAGAAAGTATGAGCACTGGCAGCGATCTGTCGTTTTTCGTCGGTTCGTACACCGTGCCAACGCCGGGGAGCGGCGCGCCTGACGGTCACGGAGCCGGCATTGTGCATGCAGTTTTGGACACTGCGACTGGCAGCCTGAGCCAAAGGAGTGTGGCCGCCGATCTTCCCGACGCAAACCCTTCCTATCTGACGACGAGCCGTGGGCAGCTATGGGCGGTATCTGAGATCGAGCGTGAGGGTGTGGTTAGCGCCTTCGCGCTGTCCGCCGAGGGCGAACCACAGCTCGCTGGCTGGGCGCGGACGGGAGCGCTCTCGCCGTGCCATATCGAAGTCGATGTCGGGATGCGGCTTGCTTTCGTCTGCCACTTTCACGGTGGGCGCCTTGCTGTCCTCGGTTTGAAGCCGGACGGAACACCAGACGCGGTTAACCAGCTGCTGGAGACTCCGGCGGCCGCCGCGGGGGTGGAGCGAGCTGGCCAGGTTACGAGGCCTCACTGTGCGCGGCGAGTCGGACTGCACCATCTGCTCGTGACGGACTGCGGGCGTGACTTCGTGTTCTTGTATCGCATCGTCGGATGTGGTAGGGACGGGCACCTCGAGCTTGAGGAGGCACTGGCTCTTCCGACCGGCAGCGGCCCGCGCCACATCGCCTTGAGTCCAGGCGGCGATAGTGCCTATATCAGTAACCAGACCAGCGCAAATGTTGCGGTGGTTGCCCTTCACGGGCTTGAGACCACAGCCGTGCAACTGCGATTGGCTTCGGTTGCAGCGTCACCCGGGCTGGGACGGGCAAGGCCCTTCCCGTCGGAGATTGTTGCGCACCCAAATGGACTAAGGACCTATCCCGGTAGAGGGTTTATGTGAGTCGGCTCGAATCTCTTGGTTGATGTCGTTGTGGGGTGTCGATCGGGAGGTTCTGGTGGGACTTGTTGACCGTGATGATGGCTGGCGGTTGCCG
>Ga0255363_100186_pt1 | contig 13083 bp, 3 predicted proteins | sample GFST100metaG_FD_186007 | JGI IMG/M metagenome (GOLD analysis project Ga0255363, IMG submission 186007) | Peat soil microbial communities from Stordalen Mire, Sweden - G.F.S.T100 | ecosystem: Environmental > Terrestrial > Soil > Wetlands > Peat | place: Sweden: Norrbotten County, Stordalen Mire... | reverse complement strand
GCCGGTCCCGGCCGGTTACACGCCGCTGGCGCTAGCGGCCGCCTCCGGCTCAAGTGCCTGGCTGCTGGCCAGCACGACCGCCCAGCCGCTCCAGCTCTTCCAGCGCCAGACCGAGTCCGACGGCACCGTTGCCTGGGTCGCCGTCAAGCCCAGCAGCTTCCTGGTGAACTCGTCGGCCTCCAAGCCCAGCGGCGAGAGTGTGCAGGCGCTGGGCACCGATTCCCCGATGCTGACCGCCACCACCCAGGGCGTCTGGGTCGACGCGACGCTGGGCGGCTCCACCAGCGGTAGCGCGACCACGCTGATCAGCGCGGACTCCGGTAACGCGGTCCTGGGAACCTGGTGCTACCCGCAGTCGCTCTGCCCCGGCGCGACAGGCTCGCTGGGGGCACAGCTCAGCAACGGCTACGCCAGCACCGCCTGGGCCGGTAGCGGCAGCAGCGATCCCGGCTCGCGCGTAATCACAGGTGTTGGCAACGGTGCACTACTGGTGCTGAGTGGCGGCTCCAGCAGCTTCCAGTACACGCCGGGCACCGGCGGCTTCGGCGATGGCTCCGGCGATGTCGGCCCCGGCGGCGAGGCGATCGTGTCAAGCAGCGACGGCGGCGCCGTGTTCGCCAGCACGAGTTCGGGCTGGATTGGCCAGAGTAGCTCGGAGGGCAGCGCGAGGCTGGTCCAGGTCAGCGGCAGCAGCGCAAGCGACCAGCTCAGCTCCTGGCCGGTGACGTTCGAAAAGCCGCTTTTAGCGGTGGCCTCGCAGCCCGGTGCCACGGCAGGCGCGTCGGGTACCGAGGCGCTGGCGGTGGGGCTCGACGGCGAGGTCGCCTGGTACAAGCAGGGTGAGGGCTGGCAGCCGGACTACCTCTATAACGGCGCCGGCGTCGCCCAGACCCCGAACCTGCGCGGCGTCGCCTGGCCTGAGGCGGGGCGAGCGTACGCGGTTGGCGACGACGGCGCGATGTGGCTGTGGCAATCGACCACCGACCTCTGGGAGGCCGATCCGGCGGCGCCTGTGGGGGAGGACGCTAACTTCAACGCGATCGCGTTCGAGCCGGGCGACCCGGACGTCGGCTACGCGGTTGGTAACGGCGGCACGCTGCTGGCCTACGGTAAGACCTGGACTCAGGCCACGCTGCCGGCGGCGGTTCAGGACGCGAACTTCACCTCGGTGACGTTCGCTGGCTCGGAGGTGATCGTCGCCTTCGAGCAGCCGATCTCCGGCGGCCAGGGCTACCTGACCGGTGGGCTGCTGGTGAACGACGGCTCCGGCTGGCAGGTCGACACGGGCGCACAGACGCTGCTCGACTCCACGCAGGGGACGACCCTCGCTGGCATCAACTACCACGACGATGTGATCTTCAAGGTGTCGGGCTTGCCCGACGGTGGCGCCGTGGCTGCGGGGCCGGGAGTGGTGATCGAGCGGGACTCGGCCAGCGGCTCCTGGCACTTCAGCTCTGCGCCGCTACCGGAGGCCGCGAACGTCTCGGCGCTCAGCGCGTACGAGGGCGGGGACGGGCAGACGGAGGCGCTGGTTTCGGTCGACACCGGGTTGTCCCCGAACACGTCGGCGCCTTGGCGCGAGGTCGACGACCCGACGACCTCCACGACGGGCAGCTCGCTGCCGACGGTGGCCGCCGCCAATCCGATCCCGCAGTACGGCTACGTGCTGCGCCAGACCGCGGACGGCTGGGAGGACCTCGAGCGCGATGCGAGGGGGGGAGAAGGGGCCAGGCCCGACGCGGTGCTGGCTCTCGATGCCTCATCGGACGGCAGCGAGGGCTGGGCGGTCGGCGGCACTACGGGTTGGACGGACGCTTTGACGATCTCCACCATCGGCCAGACCGCCGGCGCGATGCGCTTCGGCTCGGGCGCCACTGCGCCCGGGCAGAGCACCTCGTCGCTGACCGCGTCCAGCGGCGAGGTGACCTTTGCGGTGGGCGGCGACGCCAACTGCTTCGATACCTGCGCCGACGACGCCAACGATGAGATCGGCCCCGACGTCTGGACGACCGCTGCGCTGAAGACGGCGTCTTCGATCGGTAATTTGCGCGGCTTCCTTTGGACCGGTGGGCGGCTGGGCAGTACGTTGAACGGCTCAACCAACACGAGAGGCCTCTCGACCGATGCGATGGACCGCGAGCTCGACCGCTACGGCGACCTGTTGAGCTCCGCCTCGATCTCGGTCCACGCCGCGGCCTCCTACGGCGACATAACCTCCACTAGCGGCGCCTCCGCGTTTGCGGCTGCGCTGGGCTCGGCGGCACCGGCGGGGGAGTCGCTGCCAGGTAGTACGGTGGCTGCGCCGTCGGGGACCGCCGCTTACGCCTTCCAGTCGACTGGCACGGGTGGTACCGCCGACGTGATCGTGCTCGACTTCGCCTCCGCGAGTGCGGGGAACGACAGCTACACGCTCAGCTCGAGCCAGCTCAGTTGGCTGAGCGCCGAGCTTGCTGCGGCAAAGACGGCGGGCACCCCGGCGATCGTGATGGGCGCCGCCGATCTTTCCAATTCCAACGCGAGTAACTATGCCTCTGACGCCGCCGCCGTCGCTAGGGCGCTGGTCTCCGGCGGTGCCTCCGCCTACTTGTTCAACTCCCCCGGCGAGAACCTCTCCGAGACGATCAGCTCCGGCGGCTCATCGATCCCGGCCTACGGCTCCGGCAGTCTGGGCACGGAGGCAGATGCGACATCCACGACGAGCACCGAGTACTTCGGCGCGCACGGCTTTCTGACGGTGAGCCTCGATGTGACGAAACGCAACGCCGCGACGAACGTCGCCCCGGTCAGCCCGGAGCTGATTCCGTCGATCAGCGCGCTCTCGATTGACGCGGTCAGTGGCACGCTGCTGCGCCGCAGCCAGGTGGCGCTGTTCGACGCGGCCGCGCGGATCCCGCCCACCGGCGAGTTCGAGTCCGTCACCACCGATGCCTACGTGCCGATCCCCGAGACCTGCAATGGCGTGGACTGCAACGAGTTCATCGCGCCGCAGTACACGTTCACCTCTTCGAACCCGGATATCGGGGACTTCGTCGAGCAGGACCCGGCATCGACCAGCTCGACGGCGGTCTACCTGAAGAACGGGAACCCGGTCGCCGACTCGCACTCGGGCCTCTTCTGCGCCTACAACGCGGGCACCACCACGATCACGGTCTCGACTGGTGGCCTCTCCTACTCGGAGACGGTGACGATCCAAGGGGGCTCCGTGGCGCAGCCCTGCCGCACCGTGCCGTTGACGAACCCGCCGGTGCTGGCGCCGCAGATCGAGACGGGCTTCGCTGCTGGCAGTGGCCATCCGCACTTGGTCTCGAGCAGCACGCCGATCGCACCGCCGTCGGCGCCACCATCGCCGGCGCCGGCTGCGGTACCCGTTTCCCACCCGGCGCCGGCGCCGGTGTCTTCACCGCTGCCGGTGCTGCCGGTGCAGCCGTTCACCTTCTATGACGTGCCGGGGATCGTCCCGCCAACCGCGCCGTCGAACCTGCGGCCGACGCCGCCTTCGGGCACCGCCGAGGTCCAGGGCCAGAGCCCGGTCTCGCAGAACATCGAGCTTCTGGAGGATGAGCGGGAGCACCAGAGCGCGACCCAGTCGGTGCATCACATGGTCGCCTACGACCCCGACGGTCAGAACCAGATTCCGATTTGGCCGCTGGCGCTGATCCCCGCCCTGGCGCTCGCCGCCGCCGGCGTGCGGCGGCCCCGGCGCCGCGGTCAGCTCCTGCAGGAGCGGATGGCAACTGTACAGATTCGTGACAACCAGGTCCGTGATAACGGACACAAACGGGGTGTCCGGTGACCAGAATCTTTACATCTTTCCGGCTAGCAGGGGACGGATGCAATTCGGCCGCATTTGTGACAGGAAATTCGGGCGGATGCAAAGCCATGATTTTTGTGCCAGAAAGTTCGCCTCGAACACACAAAAATTGCATCAAGATTCACAGGAAAAAACATCGTGCTGAGTCGTCGGGTATAAGTTACGTGTCGTTGGATGGCAGTGCAGCGTAAATAGCATGTCTGTAAATTTCTATGGAGGTCAAAATGACCCAGAATAGGGCAGGTCGACGCGCCCTTGCTAGGAATAAGGACGTGAGGCGTAATCTCGCGAGGCGGGGTGTCGTTGCAGCAAGTGGATTTGCGGCGACGCTTGCAGCCGTTGCGGCGCTGGGAGCGGGTACTGCGTTCGCCCAGACAGGACAGGCGATCACGGGGTCTGGCTCGAGCCTGCAGGGGCTGGCGCAGTCGAATCTGAGCAGTGCCTTCAACTCCAATTCTTCGGTGAACGAAGGCGGCAGCGTCTCCTACACCTCTACATCCAGTGGCGATGGCCTGGCGGTGTTCGGCGATGCGGCCGCGACCATCGGCACCAATTCCTTCAGTGCTGGCGTGCTGAACCCGGGTGCTGGTAACGGCACCGGCACCGCCACGGTGCTGAACGCGTTCATCGGCAGCGATGATGCGCCTACGTCAAGCCTGATCTCGTCGGGTGAGACGGCGGCGAACCACGGCACGACGGCATCGATCAAGCAGATCACGCTGCCGGTGCTACAGGCGCCGGTTGCGGCGATCTTCAGCCTCCCGGCTGATGTCACGTTGAACACGGGTGCGAACCTGAAGCTCACGAACGCGCTGCTGAACGAGATCTGGACCGACACCGTGCCGGCCAACTCGCCTTACCCGGCGAATAGCTGGGGTGCGCTGCTGAAGGACGCCGGTCTGAGTGGCGACTTCACCGAGTCGGGCACTGCCGGTACCGGTAGTGCGTTCGGGACCGGTGGCTACTCGGAGATCCAGCTAGTCGCTCGTGGCTCAGGCTCGGGCACCACGTTCACGTTCCGCGGCTACCTGAACGAGGTCGAGGATCTGCAGAACGTCGCCGGTACCCTCAGCTCGGCCAACTGGGCCAACGACTACAACGACGGTGACGTCAACGACACCGATAACATTCAGACCGCGACGAACAGCGCCGCGGGCTGGCCGTTCGCGATCAGGGGCAACCTCTATGAGGGCACTGAGTCCAGTGGCTCGCTCAGCACCACCAGCGGCGGCAACCTGGTCGCCTACGTCAAGGCCAACCCCGGCACGATCAGCTATGCGAACCTCGCTGATGCGCTGAGCGGTGATTTCCGCTCAACCACCGGTGCCAGCACCACTGCCGGCGCTAGTTCGGGCGAGCAGCTCATCTACGCCGAGGTTCAGAACAACGGCGTGAGCACGAGCGGCGCGACGTTCGTCGATCCGAGCTCACAGCCATCAACTCCGACCACCAAGCCCGGCAACGTCTACACCGGCACGAACCTGAATACAAGCCAAAACATCGGCACGGGTAACGGTGACGGCTTCTGGGCCCTCCCCGCAGCTGAGGATGGCTCCTTTGCGAGTACTCCGGCCTGGGGCTCCGACCCGTTCGCCGGCTCTCCGCAGCCGGGTGAGGTTGCGGCCGCCAACGACCCGGATGTCTCCGACGACGTGGTTACCGGCCCCGCCGCCACCGGCGACTACCCGATCGTCGCGGCGACCTACGACGAGGCGTACTCGAGCTACACGACCGGTAACGTCGACACGGTTCTAGCCGATGAGGGTCAGAACCCGCAGGAAGTGGCGAACACGACTAGTGCGTACTTCAACTTCGTGTTCAGTCAGACCGGTCGAGGCGACATCGCGACCGACGGCTATCAGGTTCTGCCGTCCTCGGTCGTGGATGATGTTGAGCAGAATCAGCTCCCGTTCGTGCCGTGAGCTGTAACGACAAACGATAAGCAGTAAGGCGGCAAAGGCCCGTCGCGCTTCTTTGCGTGGCGGGCCATGTCGCGGCTGTCAGGCGGTTGGTAGTTCAAGGGACCCAGGAAACACGTTTAGGAGATGAAGGTGAATAGATCAGGTACCGCCTTAGGTAGGCGGCTGATGCCGGCGCTGGCAGCGGTTGCTACCGCTGCGCTGGCGCTGTGCGCCGCTGGAGCTGCGCAGGCAGGCACGACGTCGATGGTCACGACGGACAGTAGCCAATACTCGCTGGGGCAGTACGGTGAGATTGACCGCTTCGGCGGATTTGATACCGCCGCCTATAGCTCTGGCTCCTATGACGGGGCGCTGACCTCGGGGGAGTTTGTCGACCCGGTTGGCTTCACCGTCGACCCGGACGACTCCAACACACTCTATGTGCTTGACCGCGTCAGCGATAGCACGGTGTCAGCTGGCGATGGCGGTGCCACGAGCGAGTGGCGGTTGCAGCAGCTCTCGGAAACCGGCACGGTGGAGGCCACCAGCGTTGTCACGCTGAGCGCGCCGGCCGCTGACGCTGATGCCAACGACACTTATCAGCTAACCGGCTTGGCGGTCGACCCGGACACCGGTGAGGTCTACTCGCTGGTGGATGAGTACAACGACGTAGACAGCGCGAACGTCCCGTATGAGGTGATCGCCTGGTCGACCGGTACCGCGAACAGCAGCGCCGCGGCGTTGGATACGCCGATGGGTGGGCTTTCGTCCGAATTGGCGCCGACCTCGGCATCGGCGGCGCCGGTCACGTTTGCGCCCGTCACGGGGAGCGGTTATACCGGTGAGGCTCCGAGCGTGGTCTCCTACTACGACCAGATCACTGGCGGTTCCTTGCTTGGCACTTCGATCTATAACCCGCAGGGCCTCGCTGTTGATGACCAAACAGGTCAGGACGCGGTCGTCATTGCGGCGGCCGGCAACACCACCAACTACAGGGCGGGCGCTGATAATAGCTCCACGGTGGTGCAGCAGATCTACACCTCCGGCAGCTCGATCGGCGCCGTCGGCAGCTCTTGGTCGAGTGAGACGGATGGGTTTACTAATTCCGCCACGCTAGCTTCCTCAGATGAGTCGATGCTTGGCCCGGCTGGGATCTCTAGCACCCCCGCTGAAGATAACGTGGGTTCAAGTACTGACGGGATTACCATCTTGCTGGATGACGGCTACGACAATAGTATCGGTGAGGGTGGCACATACGCATCGCCGAATGGCGTCGACGTCGTCGACCTAAGTGCCAATCTTGATACAGCGACGATCGTCGCCTCTCAGGATAACGCGATCGCCGACACAGTGGGTACGAGCTACGGGGCGGGAGCGGCGATCAATACCGACGGCAGCCAACCGCCGTACCCAGTCGATGGCTCTGGCACCGGTTCCGCCACATACAATGACGCCGCTGGTCCGCAGATCGTTCCGCTTAGTAACGGTCTCTATGCGGCCGACTTCGACGGCCCTGGAACCATCGACAACCAGAGCTACAACGAAGCAATTTATTGGACTGGCGTTAATGGTCGATCTGAACTGGCAAACGAAGGCGTGCGGCTGCTTGAGCCGGAGGATTCGAGCATCGGCAACCTGGCGCTCACAGACCAGCTCTCGAACACAACCAACCCGTTGACCTCGGTCTACGACACGCTCGGGGGTGAAACGACTGACTATGCGACGACGATTGCCACCGGTGGGACGGGGACATGCTCTATCGACTACGCCGGTGCCAGCTATGCGGCCGGCGCGGATGGCACGCTGTTCGTTCTCACGCGCGGATGGGACTCGCTCTACTATCAGAGGTTCTCTAATGCGATGCAAGGCGACGGCGGACGGCAGATCATCGAGTTCGGGCCGACCACCGATGGCGGCCCGGACACGGCGCTGACACCAGCGACATCTAGTGATCCGGATGCCGGGGATTGTCCGTCGGCATCAGGTACGTTTGATCTCTACGCGCAGTCGACGGGTAGTGGTAGCGGGCAGGCGTCGGCTACGCCACTGGCGGTTGGTGAGGACACTCCGGTTGCGTTTGATGCCAGCACGATCGACTACCCCGGCCCCGACAATTCGTTCGCTGACACGCTGGCGGCGACCGGTGGTACTACCTTGACCACTCCATCGACTGCGACGCCGTTTGCGTTCGAGTGGGATTCGGACGACACGGTTGACGCTGGCAGCGGGAACCCCGCGACTGCTGTCGACACCTTTAATATTAACAGCTCGAATGGTGTTCCTGTTTGGCCCGAGCCGACCGGCTATACCTTCACTTACAGCACGCCGAATGTGTATAAGCCGACGTTGACGTTGGTCGGTGACTACGGGACCTACGCGCAACAGCGTGAGGTTGACGTTTTTTCGCCGCCGGCAGCTGCGTTGAAGGATACGTCAGTGACGGCGACGGCTGATCAGCCGGTGACGTTCGATGGGTCGGAGTCGACGGTGGGGTCTGATGGGTCGGCGTCGCCGTCGGATGCCCCTTCGATCTCTACTTACAACTGGACGATCAACGGCAGTTCTGTTTCCGGAACGTCGACGCTTCCGCAGACGTTCACATCGACGGGAACTTATACGGTGCAGTTGACGGTCACCGACAGCTTGGGGCAGACGAGCTCGAATACGGCGACTGAGACGGTGAAGGTCGTTCCGGCGGCTGCGGGGGCGCCGACGGCGACATTGAGCGCGTCGCCGGCCAGCGTGACGACGGGGCAGACGGTGTCCTTCACCGCGTCGGCGACGGCTGGCACGGGTTCGTCGATCAGCAGCTATGGCTGGAGCTTCGGCGACGGCACGAGCGCGAACACGCCTACCTCGACCACGACGCACACCTACTCGGCTGCGGGTACCTACACGGTGAAGCTGACGGTGACCGATGCCGACGGGCAGACGGCGACGTCGAGTGCGGTTGTGACCGTGACGAACCCATCGTCGAATCCCAAGCCCGCCCCTAAGCCGAAGCTCTCGCCAGCGAACGTCGTGCTGAAGGCGGGCGTGACCTCGACGACGCTGACGTTGCAGTTCAAGTCGGTGAAGGTCGGCACCAAGCTCACGGTCAAGCTCTCTGAGCCGAAGGCGAAGAAGGCGAAGACGAAGAGCGCGAAGGTCGGCTCGAGCCACCTGCTGAAGTTCGGCACCGGCAAGCTCCCGGCCGGAGCAACGAAGATCCGGTTCTACGAGACCGTCGGCAAGGGTAAGCACGCCAAGCTGAAGCTCGTGAAGACCGAGACCGTCCACGTCAAGGCAAAGAAGAAGTAGGCGGTAGCTGGTGACGGTTGTTGTGACAGCAGTCACCTCGGGCCCGGGTGGGCGGCGCGTAAGCGCCGCCCACCCGCGGCTACGTCTGGCTGTACTCATGGTGTTGGCTCTGGGCCTTCTGGCGGTTACGTCGGTTGTGCTGCGGCCTGCGGCGGCGTCCGCGGCGATCCTGCCGGCGCAGGTCCTGGACGGGCCTTCGTCGTCGATCCTCGACGTTGACGGGACGGCAATGGCGCCGGACGGCTCCGGTGGACTCGTGTACCGCAAGCTCGTCAACGGGGCGGCGCACGTGTTCGTTGATCAATTCGTGAACGGCGCCTGGCAGCCGCCGGTGCAGGCCGATGCTGGCCAGGCGGGGCCGGCGACGATGCCGGCGATCGCCGCCTGCGACGGCGGCGAGCTGGTGGCCGTCTGGGTGCAGCCCTACGCGTACGTGGTTTCCTCGGGCACGGAGACACTCTCCTACGAGCTGATGTCGGCAGTGCTGGAGCCGGGCGCCAGCAGCTTCAGCGACGTCGAGCCAATCGACGCCGTTGGCAACGGCACCGCCGTAGATCCGTCGCTGACGTTGGCGCCGAACTGCAGCGGCTACGTTACCTACCGCGTTGTGACCAACCCGCTCACCCCGAGTCAGGCGCAGCCGGCGGGGACGCCGTCGCCGACCGACACCGGCGATGAGCTGGTCGACTTCCGGGTCGCGCGCTTCGACGGGGCGTGGTGGTCCAAGCTCGGAGCGGTCAACGCCTACGAAGGCGAGGTCTCAGACCGCGACCCGACCAGCACGAACGAGCCGCAGATCGCGACGATCAGCAGCTCGGAGGCGGTCGTCGTCTGGCAGGAGCCGGATACCACGGGCTATGCCCGGATTTGGGGCCGTTACATCTTCGGCTCGACGCTCGGCAACGCGATCCAGATCTCGCCCTCGACGGTGCATGGGCAGCCGGTCGACGAGGACGCGGACGCGCCCTCGCTCGGACTGCTCGGACAGGTGGCCTTCCGGTTGGCGGGCGGTAGCGGCTCGCCCTACGGCTCGGAGCAGTTGCTGAGGCTGACCGTGCCGAGCACCGGCGGCTCCGGCGCGGATGCGGCCTACGCGGTCGACCTCGGCGGCGGCGCCTCGGTCGGCGAGCCCGACGCGGGCGCTGACATCGCGGGCGACTCGCCGGTGGCGGTGGCGCAGGACGGCCAGGCGTTGCTCTACAGCGACTTCGGTGCGGTGCGCACGGTGCTCGGTCCGGTGAGCGGCGACGGGCCGGTGCTGACCGTGCCCGATCCCTCCGGCGGCTGGACGACAGCCTGGCCGAGTACCACGGCCGCCGGGCTGGCGGACGTGGAGGTCACCGAGCGCTACCCGGATGGCAGCACGCAGACCGGCTCGCTGTCGGCTCCGCTCAGCGGCTCGATCTCGGGGCTGTCGGTCGGTAACTCCGACCTAGCCGATGCGCTGCTCGGCTGGCTACAGGGACCGGCCGACGAGAAGCAGGTGATGGGCTCGCTACTCGCAGCCCCACCCGAGACCTTCCAGTACATGCAGGGTGCGAGCGAGCTGCCAGCCGACCAGGTCCAAGGGCCGTCCGGCTGGGTGCGCCCAGCAAAAGCGAAGATCGAGTGGGCGCCGGCGGTCGCGCCGGTCGGCTCGATCAGCTACGAGGTCACGGTCGATGGGCAGGTGAAGGCTAACGGCGTAAGCGGTCCAAGCTCCACCGCCCCGTCTCTGACGCTTTCGCCGTCCGGCACCGCGTGGGAGCTTGCCGAGGCCCGCTCGCTCAGCCACCAGCTCCCGAAGGGAGGGCTGGGCACCGGCGCGCATCGCGTGCGGGTCTACGCCACCGATCAATGGGGCCAGCAAACGCTGGTCGGCGGCGTGAATGTCCGGGTCGACGCCACCGCGCCGACCGTCAAGCTCACCTTCCTCGACCATCGCCGGGCGCTGCGCGTGCGCGTCACCGACAAGGGCTCGGGCGTGAAGGCGGCACAGACGAGCATCAGCTTCGGCAAGCACATCAGGACCGTGCGGCGCAAGGACAAGGTCACGCACCGCTACGCCCATGCAGGGCGCTACGTGATCACGGTTACGGCGCATGACCGCGTCGGCAATCGCCGGCACGTACGCGTAGTGGTGAAGATCCGATGAGCTTCAGCGGCTCCCATCAGGCAGCTCGCCGGCGTCTCCGGCTGCTGACGCTGACGACGCTCCTCGTCCTGCTCGTGATGCTGGCGGCACCGGCGCAGCGCAGTGGCGCCGCGACCTTCGGCACCGCGCAGGTCGTCTCCTACCAAGGCTCGACCCTGGCCACGGACGCCTTCGATCCCCAGATCGCGTCCGGCGGGCAGTACGTCGTCTTCGACGGCATCATCGGCGGCACCCAAGGCGTGTGGGAGAGGGACGTTGCGAGCGGCACGCTGAGCCTCGTCGCCGGGACGCAGAGCGGGTCGCTGATGGCCTTCAACGCACCCGACGCGGGCTCGCCGTCGGTCAGCTCTGACGGCCGCTACGTCGCCTTCACCACGACCGTCGACCTCGACCCCGCCGACGATCCGCAGCCGGATGCAAGCTGCTCGAACGTGTACGTGCGCGACATGGACGTGCCGGTCGGTCAGAGTGGTGCCTACACGCTGGTCTCGGCGCTGGACGGTCAGACCACCGGCCTTGCGTACACGCTGAACTCCGCCGGCACGGCCTGTGCTGTCGGCGGCTCGGCTTCCGCTGACGGCGTCGCGATCTCTGCGGACGGCAGCGAGGTCGCGTTCACCGTCGCCGGTCAGTCGGACCTCGTCAGCGGCGACGCCAGCGATCCTACGACGCCGGTGGACCAGGTCGCCGTTCGCTACCTGGATACGCAGAAGACGATGTTGGTCAGCCAGACTGAGGCCTCCGAGCAGGCCGGTGCTACGCCTGCGGCGGTGCCGGACGGGGCGGCGCTGACGAGCGGCAACACGATCGGCATCGGGGCAACTACCTACACCACCTCGCTCAACGGGATCTCGACGACGGTCCCGATCAGCGCCTCGACTGCGGCGATCAGCGCTGACGGCTCGACCGTCGCCTGGTACGGGGTCAACATCGATGAGCAGGCAGCCGGCTCGGACACGTCCGACACGAAGGGCGGCGACGTGCCGACGGACTACGCAGCCGAGTACGACGAGCCGCTCTGGCGTGACGTTGCCGCTGGCGCCAGCGCCCCGACCCGGCGCGTGACCGGCGGCGACGACCCCGCGGCGTCGGACGATAAGGGACCGTTTGACACCAGTTACACCGTCGGCCTTTGCAATGATTGCGGCTACACCGGCCCGCAGCTCGGCACCTATGTTGCGCTGCTTGGCTTCGGGGGAGGCCAGCAGTCGCTGGACCAGGTCACACCGGCGCTTAGCGACGACGGGCAGCAGGTCGCCTTCCTTGCGACCGCGCCGCTGCAAGGCGAGGCCCCGACAGCCGGGATCGGCTCTGCGGGGCCCATCGGGACGGCCGACGCCTACGTCGCGAACATGGCTAGCAGTCTCACTCGCGACCAGGCGCTGACGCAGCTCACCGATGCGTGGCGGGACGACGACGCGACTGGCGTCGACGGGATCGCGATCTCCGCCGACGGCACAAAGGTGGCGTTCGCCACCGCCCGCACGGAGTTCGCGCTCTCCTGGCCAGCGCTGATCACGCCCAGCATCTCCGCGCAGCCGACCTACGGCGCCTCGCAGCTCTACGAGGTCGACCTGACCGCCGGCACGCTGTCGATGGCTACCTACGGCTATGACAACGGGCCCGCCAACGGCGCCGTGGCCTCACCGTCGTTCACCGCCGACGGCAACACGCTGGCGTTCGCCTCCGGCGCGACGAACCTCGTCTACGGCGTTGCCACGGCGGCGCCCTCGGCGCTGAGCGAGATCTTTACGCTGGCCGAGGACACCGTGCCCGAGCTGCCGGGCACGCAGACGATCGATCCGCTGCCGGCGGGGGTCACGCAGACCGCGAAGGTGTCCTGGCTGCTTAGCGTCACGACCAGCACCTCGCGCAGTGGCGTGGTGACGGTCCACGCATCGGTGCCGGCGGGCGGGAAGCTGAGCGCCAGCGCCAAA
>Ga0255363_100184_pt1 | contig 13212 bp, 15 predicted proteins | sample GFST100metaG_FD_186007 | JGI IMG/M metagenome (GOLD analysis project Ga0255363, IMG submission 186007) | Peat soil microbial communities from Stordalen Mire, Sweden - G.F.S.T100 | ecosystem: Environmental > Terrestrial > Soil > Wetlands > Peat | place: Sweden: Norrbotten County, Stordalen Mire... | reverse complement strand
ATTGACACGACACGCTCGGCAAGGTCATCCTCACCATGACTGCGCAGCATCCCGGCGAGCACGTCGCGCCGGACTCCAAGCCGAGCCATGTGCCCAATCTACCGCCACCCGCTCCGTCGCCGAAACGGTGGCTTGAACTGCGCGATCATCGTCGCGGCTTCGCTAGTGGAGCTAGCCGGGATCGAACCGGCGACCTCCTGCTTGCAGACCCGTGCATGTTGAAGGGAGCGCCCGGCCGGACGACCGAGACCTGCGGGTCCGGTTCAGAACCGCGATCTTCGACTGGCAACCCTTGGTGCGTTACAAACGCGCGCGTGACGCGGCGGGCCTGCGTCCGCTGCGCTGGCATGACCTGCGCCACACGTTCGGCTCGCTGCCGGTTGCCGGCGGCGTCGATCTCGTCAGCGTCCGTGACGCGATGGGCCACACCCAGCTCACCACGACGAGCCGTTGCCTCCATGCCCGTCCCGCCGCTGAGCGCGCCGCGAGCTTCACGGCGGCATTTCAGAGCGGCTCGCGGAACGCGACGGACGAGTGAGTGCGATGCGTCAGAGTACGGAGCGCAGCTTCGTAAATGCTATGTTTTCTAGCAATAAAACTTGGCGTTGGGTTTGGCTCATGGTGCTCGCATGACAGCAGGACGGACGAATAGTGCGACGCGGTCGCGGCGGAGCGCGGCGGCTACCGTGCGCGAGCGGGTGGCGCAGGGCGGGGCGCGGTATTGGAAGCACGCCGACTTCGGTGATCTGCCGGCGGCTGCGGTGGCGACGGCGCTCTCTCGACTGGCTCGGGACGATGCTCTGCGGCGTGTCGGTAAGGGTGTCTACTACCGGCCGGCGCCGACGTCGTTCGGGGTAAGTGTTCCGGGGGCGAGTGCCACCGCTGCGCAGCTGCTCGTCGCACCGGTGCATCCGGCTGGGTTGAGCGCGGCGAACTTGCTTGGGCTCTCAACGCAGAACCCCGGGTGTCCTGAGTACGCGACTACGGCGTCAGCTCCGCCCTCACCGCCGCCAGACCGCGTCAGCTCACACCCAGCCGAGCGGGGGAATTTCCATGATCAACACTGAGGAGAAAACCGCGATCTCGCACAGGCGTCAACGAACAGTTCGTGGAGAAGGACTACTACATCACGGAGATTCTGCGGATCGTCGCCGCGCAACTTGGCGGGAAGGCGATGTTCAAGGGCGGTACCAGCCTGTCAAAGGGCTGGGGACTGATCTCGCGCTTCTCCGAGGACATCGACCTGTTCGTCAATCTCGACAGCTTCGAGCCGCGGCCCGGCAAGAACAAGATGGACCGAAACCTCAAGCAGCTATCGGCGGCGGTCGCCGAGCACCCTGCGCTGGAATGGCTCAAGGACGAGGGACGGACGATCGGCGGTCGCGGTCGCGAGGATTACTTCGCCTACCGGTCTCGGTTCGGCCAGTTACCCGGCATCCGACCCGTAGTGCGACTCGAGCCCGGGATCCAAAGCGGCGCGCTTCCGACCGAAAGGCTGCCGATCAGCTCGTTGGTTGCCCAGTTCGTGAGCGAGCAGGGTCTCGGCGAGCTGGCCGAGGACCTCACGGGCTTCGAGATGACGCTGATGCACTTCCGCCGAACCTTCGTCGAGAAGCTGTTCACCATTCATGGGAAGGTTGTGCGTCTCATTCAGGAGCGCGTCTCGCTCGGTCGCGACGCCCGCCACTACGCGGATCTCTATGCACTGGCCGGCACACCGGAGGTGCGGGCCATGCTGGTATCGCCCGAGTACGACGCGATCCGCACCGACTACGACGCTAAGAGCCGAGAGTTCTTCGCGGTTACCTATCGCCCTCCGAAAGACCTCGCGTTTGGCGCGAGCCCAGCATTGTTCCCGGATCGGGCGCTGCGCGAGCGGATCGCCGTTGACTACGAGGCGCAGTGTCAGCTGCTGTTCGCAGGCAACTACCCCAGCTTCGACGAGGTCTGCGACCGCCTCGAGGAGATCCGCGATCTCATTTAATGTTGGCGCATTGGAGCTGAGCAGCCCTCGGGTGTCGATCGGAGCGGGTCCGGTGTTGCCCAGTCCGCGTCAGCGGACCTTCTCTGAAACGGAACAGGTCTTATGTCGTGCCCATAACCGGCGACCCCCGGAAGACTTGTGAGTTCGGCGCGTGAGTATCGGACTTGCTCTATACGCTGCGAAGCATGAGCTTCACTGCACTGCATCGCGCCGCTGGGGTGGGTCCAGGACCTGTGACCGACGCTCTTCTTGATGCCGCGGTGGCTGCTGGCGCGCCAGAGACCGACGATCTTGACTGGAAGTCCAAGCTCCCGCAGGCGAAAGGGCTGCCAGAAGCGGAGTTCCCAAAAGACGTCGCGGCGATGGCGAACAGCGGTGGAGGTGTGATCGTCTTTGGAGTGCGCGAGTCGCAGAAGGCAGCGACCGGGCGGGTCGATGTCGGCGAGCTCGACGAGGCTTATGAACGATCCCTGCGTAGCGCCGCAATCACCGCCATCTCCCCACCAGTGTTCGGCCTCAACGTCTATCGCCTCGGCGTCAAGGGCAATCGAGCACTCGTAGTGGAGATACCCGCAAGCGTCGATGGCCCGCATCTGATCTACCGGCACGAGTATTTCGGCGCGCCCGTTCGCAACGACTCCGACACCGTGTGGATGAGGGAGCGGCAGATCGAGGCCATGTATCGCGCACGATTCGATGAGCGCCGACACGCCACCGAGGCACTGGACAACCTGTTCGCGGAAGCAGCGAGCGGGCGCGATACCGAGAAACGCGCTTGGCTGATTGCAATCGCTCATCCGCGTGTCCCTCGCTCCCAGGGACGCTTGACGCGCGACGAAGCTCGAGGGGTCATGTCCAAAGCCGAGCCTCTGGCACTTCAATACGCGGGTCGGGAAGGGATTCATCCGCTGGTGAGCGTCGACCGAAACAATCCCCGGCCGGGGCTGCGCCGCTGGGTCGCCGTGAACACGGCCACGTCCGCTCGGTCGATCTGGAAGGAAGCTTGGGCGGGCATCCATCACGACGGCTCCGTCACCCTTGCTGCTGCGGTCGGCGGGCACCGCACTAACAACGGAGACGGGCCTTTCGAGGGCTGGCAGGTCGGCTCCTCGGCAATCGAGTGCGCTATCGCGGACTTCATGGCGCTCACCCGCGTCACCGCGGATGCGACCGGCAACGACGAGTACGAAGTCCGTGTAGGGCTCGGATGGGCAGGCGAACAACCATTGACAATCGTGCCGAACGACAATCTAGGTTTCGCTGACCACGATGGGTCTATTCCTCTGTATCGCTACACGCCCGTTGAGGCAACTGTGAATGCGATCGAGCGCGCGTCTGACTACCACTGGCACGTACACGACCTCGCTCAAGACTGCGTGAACCAAGGGGGTGTCTTGGACGTGCGGATGATCCGACCCCCGGCGCGTGAGGACCAGCAGTAGCCCGGCGGCACGCACAACCCCCGTGCCACGCCTATAGGACTCGCCCGCTCTGCTGCGCCACCAGTCTGAGGCATCCCCCCAGCCTGTGCTGCGGGACAGCTCCCACTCCCGGTCGAAGGCATGCGCGGGCTCGAGCTGCGTCGACCTTCTCTGCCTCGCTCTTGGCGAAGTGGTATCCACGAGCCGAGGCGCGTCGTTTCCGACGCTCCCAAAAGCGCGAAACCCGTAATCGTTCAGTTGTTGGTCTTCAGAACGAGGATTGTCTGCTTGTCTGGCGAATTTTGGTGGTATGGACCGCGCTCAGGCGGAGGCGATTTATGACTCGGGGCGTGAGGCGTGTGTCGGGTTCATCCTCGAGCTGGCGGGCAGGAGCGCGCAGCACGAGGAGCGGCTGAGGCGGCTGGAGGAGCAGGTGCGCCAGGACGGACGAGTTCGCGGCCGCCGTCTCAGGATCCGCCGAAGACGCGTCAGCAGCGTCGGGCGGAGGCCCGCGCGAAGGCTAAGGAGCTGTTTCGCAAGGAGGGTGAGCGCAAGGCGGGCGGGCAGCTCGGTCACCGCGGTTCGGGCCGGGAGGTCAAGCCTGCCGAGCAGGTTGATGAGATCGTGGATCACTATCCCGAGGCGTGCCGTGGTTGCGGGCGGGGGTTCTCGGCCGATGAGCGACAGCCATCGGGCCGGTTCGGCCGCCATCAGGTGGCGGAGCTGCCGCCGATCAGCGTGATCGTGGTTGAGCATCGCACCCACCGGTTGCGCTGCCCGGATTGCGGGGCCCGGACGACCGCTCGGCTGCCAGTCGAGATCAGCGGCTCGGCGTTTGGTCCGAGCTTGCAGGCGGCGGTGGTGACGTTGACCGCCCGCAACCGTGTCTCGCGGCGCGGGATCACGGAGATCGCCCGAGATCTGTTCGGGGTGAGCCTGTCCAGTGGCACAGTCGATGCGGTCTGTCAGCGTGCCGCTGACGCGCTCGTCGGCCCGCATGCACAGCTGCATGACTGGGTGCTTGACCAGGCGGCGGTGCATGTCGATGAGACCGGCTGGCGCACCGCTGGTGACGGCAGGGCGCTGTGGACCCTGACCACGCCGGGCGCGACGGTCTTTCAGATCGCCGAGCACTGCAACCGCGAGCAGTTCAACGAGCTGATCGGCGACTATGACGGGATCGTCGTCTCCGACCGCTGGAACGGATACGAGCACCTCGACCCGGGTCGGCGGCAGGTGTGCTGGTCACATATCCAGCGTGACTTCCGTCGCCACGCAGAGGGGCTGGCCGAGCAGAAGGCCTTCGGGGAGCAAGGCCTCAAGCTCACCGGCCAGGTGTTCGCCGCGTGGCGCGCCTACCAGCACGAGCACCACGACCGCCAGTGGCTGAGCGCCGAGATCACGCCGATCCAAACCGAGCTGCGGCAGCTACTCGAGGACGCCTCACCGAAGAGCAGACGCACCCGCTGGCATCGACAGTTCGCCAACAACCTCTTGAAGGTCTGGCCGGCGCTCTGGACGTTCGTCACGATCGCAGGCATCGAGCCGACGAACAACGCAGCCGAGCGCGCGCTCCGCTCACCCGTGATCCATCGCAAAATCTGCCACGGCACCACCAGCAAAGACGGCGAACGCTTCGCCGAACGCGCCCACTCCGCCGCCGCCACCTGCCGACAACAACACCGCTCGCTGTTCGACTACCTACGCGAACTCATCATCGCTCACAGCCGCGGCGACCCGCTCCCCACACTCACCTAACCAGAAACCCAGAACTGAACGGTTACCGAAACACCACGATTTGCGGGGCTTTCACTAGCTACGCCAGGAGGGATTCGAACCCCCGACCTTCGGTTCCGAAGCAACGCAGACCGTCACCGTTGACCGAAGCGGGATCGTTCCAACCTTTCCGTTGAAGCCGCTGGCGCGGTCGCAGCCGTTCGCGGCCACGCCAGCGGCTCTCCTTTGTCCACGAGGCAGGATCGCATCGAAATTTGCGATCACGGTTCATCAGTTGAACTTGACCAGGTCCTGAAAGATCAGTTGACCCCAGGTATTTCCGCGCCCATGGACGAGCAGTCCACCTTCCGAAAGCCCGCCAAGTTTGATCGGCGAAAAACCGAGATTTTCCGCAAGCGCAGCAATCTCCGCTGCTGCGTCGTCATCGTCGCTCGCCAGGAACACGACTCTCCTGCCACCATGAACGGCCGGGTCTTGCTCAAGGACGGCAGCGACCAAATGGTTGAAGCCCTTGACCAGCCTTGCACCAGTGAAGGCCTGCGCGACGACCTTGGAAGAAGGCTGCTCTCCCAGTTCCTCGGGGGACACGCCGTAGGCATTGGTCACATCGATGATGGTCTTTCCCTCCCAGGTCGGCAGCGCCTTCGCGACATCCCGGTGCGACTCGTAGGGGACAGCCAGAAAGACGATGTCCGCCTTGACGGCTTCCGCCAGTTTTTTGGGAATGATCTCGGGTCCGATCGCGGCCGCAGCGGATGTAAAGCTTTCCGGGTCGCGAGTGGTTGCGACAGAGACTTCGATGCCGCTTCGGGCAAACGCCTTGGCAAGAGCCTGGCCGATGTTGCCGAAGCCGATAATTGCGTAGCTCATAAATTCTCCTTTGGTGTTACGACGCCCTACGGGCTCCGAATATCGAATGGAGTGACCGGCCGGGCGTAGCGCGTCAGATTTGCGCGAGGCCGCCGTCGACGGCGACCTCGCTGGCGGTCATGAAGCTGCTGTCCTGCGACGCGAGAAAGGCGGCCGCTGCTGCGATCTCCGCCGGCTCGGCCATGCGCTGGAGCGGATTCATCGAGGCGAAAGCCTTCTGGCCTTCCTCGCCTAGTGCTTCCTTCGCGAGTTCGGTCGCCGTCGGCCCGGGCGTCAGCACGTTGACCCGGATGCCGGTGCCCTTCAGGTCCTGTGCCCAGGTCCGCGCGAGGTTGCGCACTGCTGCCTTGCTCGCGCCGTAGGCGCTGAATGCCGGGGCGCCCGTGGTGCCGGCGCTCGATCCCGTCAGGATTATCGAACCGCCCTCGCCCATCAGGGGCAGCGCCTTCTGGACCGTGAAGATCGAACCCTTCACGTTGGTGTCGAAGATTTCGTCAATGTGCTTGGCGGTGATCTCGCCGAGCGGAAGCGGGCTTCCCGCCCCGGCATTGGCGAAGAGGATGTCGAGGGTTCCGCGCTCGGCCTTCACCGCCGCGTAGAGTCGGTCGAGGTCGTCCAGATCGGAGACCGAGCCCTGCACCGCGCGGGCAGTGGCCCCGAGGTCGGCTACAGCGGCGTCGAGCGCTTCCTGCCGGCGGCCGAAGATGAAGACGAAGGCGCCCTCCTCGATGAAGCGCTTTGCCGCGGCGTGGCCGATGCCAGTAGCACCGCCGGTGATCACGGCGGTCTTTCCATTCAGTCTGGTCATGACGTGCATCTTTCTTCCGTAATGGGGGTCAGCGCTTCCGGCGACTCGTTGGAGTGTGCTCGGCGGGTCAGTAGCGCCCATGGGAAAGTTCTCCAGGGAGTGATACGTAGCGACTGAGCCTCGTCCGGTCTCGGAGGAGGTGCTTCCACACCATAGCAAATGCGTGCGCACGCATCAATCTGTGGGTAGTTGTGGTTGCGTTTCGTTATAGTTTGGGGGCCATGTCGAGCAAAAGCCCCTCAAGGCCGAACCACACCGTGGCCCAGGTGATCACTCCGGAGCAGCAGGACGCCTGGTTCGCTCTGCTGTTCGCTCACGCTTCGATCACTGACCGGATCGACCGGGATCTGCGGCAGCAGCACGGCATCTCGTTCAGCGCCACCGAGATCCTGTGTCGCCTCTACGACGTGGAGCCGCAGTCGGTGCGCTCGCTCGCTAGCCAGCTCGTCAGCGTCAGTCCAACCCGTGCCTCACGCCTCGTACAAGAACTCGTCGATGCCGGCTATCTGCAACGCGGCGCTGATCAGGGCGACGGGCGCAAGTCGCTGATCAGCCTCACGAGCGAGGGCCGGCGCTACAGCAAGAAGGTTGCGCGCACGCTCGAGGACGCCATCCTTCGGTACTTCATCGAGCCGCTCGACCAAGAGGACATCGAAGCGATCGTTCGGATCTGGGAGAAGCTGCGGGCCGCCCAGAACACGGAGCTCAGCGCCGCGAGCCGCTGAGCGGCCCGCGGCGGTTCTCGCTCAGACTTGGCCGCAGCCGCCGTCGACTACGAGGTCGAAGCTCGTGACAAAGCTCGAGTCGTCGCTCGCGAGAAACATCTACCACCAAATAGGAAAGCCCTCCATTTGGAGGGCTTTCGGTAGGTACGCCAGGAGGGATTCGAACCCCCGACCTTCGGTTCCGTAGACCGAAGAAAGCCCTCTAATTCCAGCAAACTCGGTGAGTTCGGAGCGCCAAAAGGCCCGCAAATGCGGGGTTCAGAGGTGGGTTTGGTACCCAAAGCGGTACCCACGGAAATGTGGTACCCACGTGGTACCCACGAGATAGAATGGGTCTCATGGCTGATCCTCTGCCAGTGCCGGCGCTCGTTGTCAGGGAGCACGACGGCCATCCCTTCTATGAGGCGAAGTTCCGCTATGGCGGCAGGCAGGTCAAGCGCCGGGTCGGGCCGGCGTGGCTGATCCGGTCGGCTGCAGCGGACGCTGACTGGGATTCGCGCCCGGGGCGGGTGCCGGAGGGTAGCTTCGACGAGCGGCGTGCCGACGTGCGCGCGGCCGAGCTCGTCGCCGCCTACGTGCGCGATCGGGAGCGGGGCGCTGCGAAGGCGCGCGAGCGCGATGCCGCCGGACCTACCTTCCGCGAGGTCGCGCACGCTTACCTGGACTGGCTTGAGCGGATCCAGGGCGCCAAGCCGGCGACGCTACGCCAGCACCGCAGCGATCTTGCTGAGCCCGGGGTGAGCTACCGGCGTGGCAGCGGCAAGACCCACGGCTACATCATGGCCGCGATCGGCGACCGACCGGCCGCTCAGGTCACCGGCGAGGACATCGAGGGCCTGCTGGGCACCGTTGCCGCGACCGGCGTCTCGCCTCGTACCGTGAACCGGGTCCGCGATGTCGTCCGCGCGGTGTTCAGCTTCGGCATGCGGTCCAGCAAGTTCCGGCTTCCAGCGAACCCCGCCAAGCAGACGGATCGCCGGCGCACCGCTGGGCCTGCCGCGCTGATCTTCTACACGCCCGATGAGATCGAGGCGCTTGCGGGTGTGCTTGAGCAAGGTGAATACCGGTCCGCTGGTACGCCCCGTGACGAGCTTGACGCGAGAGACGATCGGCGCGATGCCGATGCGGTTCGTGTCGCCGCCTACTCAGGACTGCGACTCGGGGAGCAACTGGCGCTGCGCTGGTCCGACGTCGACTGGCGCGGCTCGGCGCTGACCATCAGCCGTGCGGTATCCGCTGGCGTTGAGGGCCCGACCAAGACACGGCAGATCCGGCGGGTGCCGATGGCCGAGCAGGCGGCTGCCGCGCTTGAGCGCCTAGCGGCGCGCGGCGAGTTCACCTCGCGCGACGACTATGTCTTCTGCAACGCGCTTGGCCGTCGCCTCGACGGCTCGGCGCTGCGTCGCCGTTACAAGCGCGCGCGTGACGTGGCGGGCTTGCGTCCGCTGCGCTGGCATGACCTGCGCCACACCTTCGGCTCGCTGCTGGTTGCCGGCGGCGTCGACCTCGTAAGCGTCCGTGATGCGATGGGCCACGCCCAGCTCACCACGACGAGCCGCTACCTCCACGCTCGTCCCGCCGCCGAGCGCGCCGCCAGCTTCACCGCGGCATTTCGGAGCGGACCGTCCACGGCGGGAAGTACGAATGGCTGATGAGGGGGTGGTTTCCGCCAGGTCCACGCGCACAAAGTCGGGGCCGGCTGATGATTCTAAGTTGGCTTACCTCCGAACACGGTACGGCGACGGTTCGATGGACGTCCGCATTGCTCGCACCGGGGTGTTTCGGAGCGAAGCTTGCGAGGTAGGTAGTAGGGCCCAATCCGGCATGGCGCTCAGCTAGGATACTTAGCATGCTTCGAGGGGTACTCAAAACTAGCTTTGAACCGAAGGGATTTGCGTTCATCTCGGCCGATGCTGAATCGGGGATATCTGATGACGTGTTCCTTCATGTCGATAACATTGCGCAGGGACAGGACAAAGCTCAGTTCGTCCGTGGCACGCCAGTCGAGTTCGATCTAGCGGAAGGTAAGCGCCGTGACGGATCCAGCGGTCCCGCGGCGCGCGACTGTCGTGTGGTCGATGATGTTCGTGCGCGTCCAGATGCGGCAGCTTCCGAGCTACGCGAGGCCGGTCTCACGGGGACCGTCAGGTTCTGGTCGCCTGGGAACTACGGCTTCATTGTCGCTGATGGGCCGGCTCGAGACGACATATACGTCAGTGCCGATAGTGCCCCGGGCGGATATCTGAGACCCGGTGATGGCGTGAGGTTCGATCTGGCGGGATCACCTAAGGGATCGCAGGCTGTGAACATACGGCATGTCTCATGGAACGCGACCGGCGATCCGTTCACGGATGCCGTCGACATGGGGCATCCACGGTGGGCGGCACGCTTAGCGGAAATGGCAGAGCCAGAGGAATGGAACTACCAGTCAAAGCCGACCTCTGACGGCTACGTCATACTGAGAAGCTACATGAAGTACATGTTCATACGTCTTCAAGAGCTTCCGGGGTCGGACTACCTGGTGAAGTCATCTGACGGACGCCACATGGCGTTTAACACGGGGTTGGTTACTCCATACCAAGAAGAAATATTTGCTTTGCTGGTACGTCGTGAGCCTAGTCAGCCAGGACCAGACTGGACGGTACGGGACTTCGAGCGGACTTCAAGTCCTCGATTCCTCAACGTCTTCGGGGGAGCCCACCCACGGCTTGCATGGTATTACGATGATCCTGCGCAGTTAATCTACGATACCCGATTGGACCTGAGAGTTAATGTTGAGCACGTGCCCCACGATCCGCAGCGGTTCTCGCCCGCTTTGTCGGATATGTCGGCACAGGATCTTGCGGGACTGGTGAACGCAAAGGCCCCGGAAGCGATCGACAGGGTCAGACGCAACTACAAGACGGCGATTCCGCAGTTCTATCGCGATGGCAGAAGTGGCAAAGGCAAGATGCAGCTACTACTCCCCGTGGCGCTTCTGAGTCGTGATCGGGTAGAGCTCGCGTTGGCGGTGGACCGGCTTGAATCAGGCGTCTACCTGGGACGGACAGTTCTGACACTCGACTGGGCCTACAATAATGCGAGGCTGCTAACACGGCCCGACACTGATTGGCTGAGACCGTAGCAGCCTTGACAGGCGTGGCCCGGAGTCGCTATCCTGAGGGCACGGCCACAGAGCCGGCTGTTTTGGTTTTGATTGGAGCGTTGTGGGCGGGCTTTTTGCCCGCCCTTTTTGTATCCGTCGCCGCCGCAGCAGCAGCGGAGTGCTGGAGGGCAGACGCTCTGGTTCGGGATGACCGCCTCGATAGTCCGTCGTTTCGTGTCCACCGTTGCCGGACAGCGCCGCGAACGGGATACGGGCCGGTGTTGCCTGGTCCGCGTCAGCGGACCTTCCCTGCAATAGAGCTGGAGCGGAGCGGTTGTCAGGGGAGCCGTGTTAGCGGTCGTGAGCGTAGCGAGCGGGCCCCGGAGGGGCCGACCTTGACAACCGTGGAGCGGAGGCTACCCACCCTTTCGCCGGCTACTGCTCGCGTCCGGGCCAGTGCCGGGTCTGTCGGCTGGCTGGCGGTGCTGTCTGAGGTTTCTGTGTGGTTGGTTGAACGGTGCCGATGGTGGTGGCGACGTGTGTCCAGACGTCGTCGAAGTTCTCGATGAGGCGGTCGACGAGGCCGTGCTGGAGGTGTCGTTGCAGGCGCAGGATTGGCGGGGTGTCGGGGTCGTCGAGGGCGTAGTTGAAGAGGATGGTGTCGTCGACGTGGATGAAGATTGAGGCCTGGGTGCGGGGCCTGATGGTGATGATCTCGACGTGGTCCTGGCCGGCGAGGGCGTCAATGTCCGCGGTGTTGTGGGCGGTGATGATGCGGGTCGTGGCGTGGCCTGTGGCGGCTTGGTGGCGCAGGGCGGCGCGGAGTTCGGCGCTTGAAAGGATCTCTCCGACGGGATCGAGGATGTCGACCTGGCGTGCTGGCTTATCGAGCAGGTCGACGGCTTCGGGTGCGCCGTCGTCGGTGCCGTAGGGCCAGAGGCCGGTTAGCTCCTCGATGCCGGGGCGGTCTTCGTCACCTTGATCCGGGGTGGGGGTGGCGTTGGGCCAGAGCTGGTGCTCGGTGAGGTCGAGGGCGCGGGCGATCGTCTCGCGGTGTCGGGGGTAGGGGGTGCGGCCGTTTACCCAGCGTTGCACGGTCTTCGGGTCGACTCCGATCGTGTCGGCGAACTCTTCGAGGGTCAGTCCAGCTGTGGTTAGCGCGTCTTTGAGGTGGTGGTTGGCCATCGGAGCCGGTCTAGAAGTGGGTGTGAGAAAGTGGCGTTGTGCAGGGATTGTGTCAAAGTCGTCCCAACTCGTCCCAGGACGTCTTCGAGGACGTCCCGAGATGTCCTTGCGATGTCCGGCTGGTTTGCGCATCGTGTTTGCCATGGCAGCGACTGCGACAGAGACATATCCCAGGCCGGCTGGTTCGGGGCTGACGCGTGATCAGGTGATGACCGCCAGCGAGGTGGCCGAGCTTGTGCAGCTACCGGTTTCGACGGTGTATTACCTGGCGCGGCGTGGTGAGCTGCCTGCGTCGAGGTTGGGGCGGGCGTGGCGGTTCTTGCGTCCGCGGATCGAAGAGCTGCTTGGCGCTTGAAGGCGGCGGCGCGATGATGTCTGTGATGGGAGTTTGGGGACCTTCGCATCAGACAGATCAGCCACGGGCGAGGCGCGCGGGTGGCGGCTGGCGCTGGGGTGCGAGGGTGCTGGTTGCGTTGATGCTGTTGGGGATCGTGAGTGGCGGCACGCCGAAGGGCACGAGCCCCGGCGCGATTGTGGGCGCGGGCGTGATCCTGTTGGTTCTTGTGTTGGCGTCGTTGCCGCGCTGGCTGCAGGACGGGTCGTTAGCGCTGGTGCGGTGTCGTCACCACAAGCGGTCGCGGGCTGTGGCGAAGCAGACGGGCGTTGATCCGCTTGCGGCTGTTCGCGCTGCTGCCCGTCAGGCGGGCGGTGTCTATCTCGGCCTGGCGGCGGATGGCTCGCCGCGGTTTGCGCGCCGGGAGCGGGCGGTGTTGGTGCTTGGTCCGCCGCGGTCGGGGAAGACGAGTGCGGTGATTGTGCCGGCGCTAATCGCGCACAACGGCCCCGCGGTGTCGACCTCAACGAAGCCTGATGTCGCGCAGGCGACCTCTGCGGTGCGTTCGCGGGGTGGGCAGACGTGGGTGTTTGATCCCACCGGTGCGGGTGGAGGCAGTGGGGGTAGTCGGGAGTTGCGGTGGTCGCCGGTCACCGGGTCGCTCCAGTGGGATGAGGCGTTGCTGATGGCGCGGGCGATGACCGTCCATGTCGGGGTCGGTACGACCGACCAGTCGCACTGGGCGAGCCGTGCGCAGGCGCTGCTGGCGCCGCTTCTGCACGTCGCGGCGGTACACGGCAAGGGGATGGATCAGGTGGTCGGCTGGGTGCTGCGCCATGAGCTTGACGAGCCGGGGGTGCTGCTTGAGGATCAGCGTTGCTCGCAGCTGGCGTTCGGGAGTCTGGTTGGTGTCTTCAACACGGAGGAGCGGGAGCGCTCGGAATCTGTCAAGGTGTTTGAGACGTTTGGGTTGTGGTTTTAGGGAGCAACCTCCTGGGGCTTGTTGATCCAGGCCGCGGTTGGTAGCGCCGGCGGGACCGGCGGCTGGTTGACGAATCGTTCG
>Ga0255363_100182_pt1 | contig 13284 bp, 13 predicted proteins | sample GFST100metaG_FD_186007 | JGI IMG/M metagenome (GOLD analysis project Ga0255363, IMG submission 186007) | Peat soil microbial communities from Stordalen Mire, Sweden - G.F.S.T100 | ecosystem: Environmental > Terrestrial > Soil > Wetlands > Peat | place: Sweden: Norrbotten County, Stordalen Mire... | reverse complement strand
GTCACGAAGAGCAGTCTGAGGCTAGGAGCGAGTTCGCGAGTCTGAGCCACCAGGCTGCGTATGACTGCAGTTACCTTCTCATACCCCGCTGGCCGGTTGTCGTCTGCCACCGATAATTCCTAGTTATCCACGCTGAGTTCGCTCGAGGATGTCCGCGCTCACGACAGCCCGCTTGAGCGCCGTGTCAGAGACATGCGCGTAGATCTCGGTGGTGCTCAGGCTGGCGTGCCCAAGCAGGCGTTGTACGAGGCGGATGTCGACACCGGCTTCGACTAGCTGCGTTGCTGCGGTATGGCGCAGCATGTGCGGCGTCACCCTTGTGTCGATCTGGGCAGCGCGCGCCGCCTTGATCAGCCGGTCCCGCATAGCCGCAGCAGAGAGCGGCTGGCCGCGACGGTTGAATAGCAGAACATCGTGGCCAATCGCGAGACGCTGTCGGAGCCTGAGGTATGAGCCCAAGAAGGCGGTGAGCCGTTCGTTAGCCAAATAGACCACTCGCTCTCGGCGCCCTTTGCCCAGGATTCGCACCGCCCTGTCGTCAAGATCGATGTCTGTGCAACTGATGTTCACCAGCTCGCTCACCCGAACGCCAGTCACGAGCATCAACGAAACACCCAGCAGAGTCGTCACATCAGCGATGCCAGGTCCGTTCGTGTTCAAAGATCCTGATGCGGGGACGCTGGCACGTTGCCGGAGTAGCCGCAGCAGTCGATCAACGTTTGGACGAGCGACATACCTGGGGAGAGTCCGAGGTCGCGCGGCAGCGACACTCACCCCCAGCCATGGATTTGCGTTGAGCAGACCACGCGAAAGAAGCCAGGCGCAAAAGGCTCGCAGACCTGAGACGCGCCTACGCAGCGTCCTCGGACTCACCGGTACAGCCCGGAGCGTCCGCATGAAGGCGGCCAGGCACTCGCAGTCGATCGCGTCGACTGCTGTTTCCTCGCCCAGGTAGCGTTCAAGGGCAAGGACATCCCCGCCGTAAGCACGAACCGTGTGTGGAGACAGATCGCGCTCGACATTCAGCCAACGTACGTACTCTGCGCGCGCCTGAGAGATCCGCATCTAGAAAACCTTTCACTCAGATTGCCCCGCTCTGAGAGCGGGCGCTCCGACTCTGGTCGGGCGGTGAACAGTTCGACGCGCGGTCGTGCCTCGCCTTGATCGAAGGGTTGTGGACATCTCGGACGCGCCGGTTATGCCAGGCTCGAACTTGGGCGACTCACAACACCTGGGCCGGGCGCAGGCGCCTTGAGCGACTTATGGACTAGGCCGGGTCCCTCTTGGCGGCCCGAGCCCTCACCCAAGCCGCCGACCACGCTTTCACCCACGCGGTCGCGCACAGCAGCCTGATCGGCGCCATCATCCTTGCCGCCGGCACAATCGCCGTTGCCGTGGTTCTGCCGGGGCGGCGAGCAGAGGATGCAGCCGCCGCCGAGACGATCGATCAAGACAGTGCCCGCGCGATCGATCTCACCGATGCAGCGTCGCCTACTGACTGATCGCCCGCCGGCCTCCCAGCGCGAGGAGGGCTGCTGCGGCAGCGGCCGCAGCAGCGAGCGGGAAGCCAAGCTCGGGGTCAAGCTGGATAACCGGGCCGCCGACGGAGTTGCCGACCGCGATGCCGCTGGTCACCATCGCCGTCACCCAGGTGAAGGCCTCGTTGTGCCGCTGCGGCGACGCGAGCTCGTTGACCGCAGCGTTGAGCGTGCCGGTGAAGGGCGCGGTCGGCATTCCCATCATGAACAACAGAATGCCCAGCAGCCAGACGGGACCTGCTGCCGCCAGCGCCGCAAGCGTGATCGTCAGAGCCGACAGCAGCTGGCCCAGACGAGTCGTGGTCGCCAGTTTCCACGAGTGAGTGCCGTAGAGCAAGCCACCAGTCAACGAGCCGACACTCCACACCGCGAGGAGAACGCCGACAGCCGATTGGGCGTCGTGCCGGTTGCAGAAAACTGTCAGGGCGATCTCGAACGTGCCCATCGAGATGCCGTAGAGCGCAGCCGCTGCCAGCGCAGAGCGGAAGGCGAGCGAACCCAGCCGGGCGTGTTGCTGCTCGCCCTGCGGTCGACTCTCCGTTGCTGGCGGCCGAGCGGCGGCGGCGTATCCGAGCGCGCCGAGTAGTGTGCAGCCACCGCAAACCACAAGTGCGGCCCGCGCGTCCGCAACAACCAGCAGCGCCGACAGCAACAGTGGTGCGCCCAGCCAGATGAGGTCCTGCCCGACTGCGTCGAGCGTGTAGGCAGCCTGCAAGCGTCTTGCCGGAACGATCGACGGCCACAGAGCACGCATCGCCGATTCCAGCGGCGGACGGCCAAGGCCCGCCGACACTGCTAGCCCGATCATCAGGGCGGCCGAAATGCGGGTGGCCGTCATCCCCAACAGGACAAGTGCGGCCGCGAATACGAGCGCCCGCGGGACCAGGGCGGCGCGCCCGCCGACACGGTCCAGCGCCCGGCCGGCCAGAGGTCCTGATAGCGCCGCGCCCGCGGCATAACCGCCGGTTGCCAGACCCGCAGCCGTGTACGAGCCGGTGCTCTGATGCACAACGAGCACGAACGCGACCGAGATCATGCCCTCCGGGATCCGGCCGATCAGGCTGGCGACCAGCGGCCTGGCGCAAGCCCCATCGCACAGAATCGACGCGTAGCGCTTCATGTGCATGACATGTGCACGATCTTCATGTGCATGAGTCATACATACTATGAGGTATGTCATCTGTGCAAGAAGGCGCGCCCGATGGGCGCGTTCCCAACCTTCTGGCCGCGCTGTCGATGCTGATCGACGACACACTTCGCCGGAGCGAGACATCCCACACATCGCTCGGATCGAACGACGCCGCTGCTCTGGTGTCGATCGGCCACCGGCCAAACCTCTCGATCGAGACCTTGAGCACGACGCTCGGCCTGACCCATTCGGGCACGGTCAGGCTGGTCGATCGGCTGGAGACCGCAGGAAAGGTAGTGCGGCGGCGAACGAACGGACGCGACGTGCAGCTCCGACTCACCCCTTCGGGCCACCGGACCGTGAAGAGCATCGAGAAGACGCGGATCGACGCAGTCGCCAGACTGGTCCCTGATCTCTCAGAGACGGAGACCCGCTGCCTCGACGCGGTGCTGGCGCGCATCCTGGCGGCGCAGGCGCACGCTGATGCCGACCTCTACCGGATCTGCCGCATGTGCGACTTCGATGCCTGCCGCGCCGAGCATCCGTGCCCGGTCGATGCCGCGGTCCCCGGCTAGCGCGGGGTTGCGAGATGTAACGCTCCGGGAGGGATAAGGCTTAAAGGTTGCAATGGCGAACGATGATCTTAAGAGCCCGTCGGATGCAGAGCTGATCGTTCTCTCCGTTGTGGACCCGGAGGCGTTCTGTGTTTTGTATGACCGAATGGCCGGGCCATTGCTCGCGTTTATCTACCGGCGAGTTGGCAATCCCGAGATCGCGGCGGATCTGTTGGCAGAGACGTTCGCGACGGTGTTCGAGAAGCGCTCGAAGTTCCGCGACATCGGGCATCCCGGCTCGGCTTGGATCTACACGATCGCGAAGTCCAAAGTCGCGCGCTACTACCGCCGGAAGACCGTTGAGCTGAAAGCGGTCGAGCGGCTCAAGATCACCATCCCGCGGCTCGATGACGAGTCGCTGGCGGCGTTTGAGCGGATCGCCGAGAGCGATCGGGACGCCGGGCTGCTCGTGACGAAGGCGATCGGCCAGATTCCCTCCGCTGAGCGTGAAGCGATTCAGCTGCGAGTCATCGAGGATCTCGAGTATCGGGAGATCGCCTCGCGCCTGAACTGCAGCACCGTCGCCGCGCGGGTGCGCGTTCACCGCGGCCTCGCGCGGCTTACGAAGCTGATGGAGACCACACCATGACCGAGAACGAGCTCCCATTTCTTACCAAGCTACGCGCGGAGCTCCACCGCGCAGCGTACGAACAGACAAGTAGCGTCGCTCATAAGCGCAGGCTGACCAGGACGTTGAGCTTCGCCGGCATCCCGGCGCTCGTCGCAGGCGGCGTAATCGCCTATCTCGTGCTCACTGCCGGCTCGCCAGTTGTCGCGCACGTGCCCGTGGTCAATTTCTCCTCCAGCGTGGCGAAGGCATCGACGCTGAAGCCGACTGCGAAAGGCACGAAGATCGTCGGCGACACGAGCTGCATCAAGGCGGCGGACGGCAAGCGTCTCCCACCACTGATTCACAGCGATGCGTCACCAGATCACGCACTGGTGAACGAGCTTTCGATGCTGCGGGGCGCCTCCACTACGCTTGACAAGACGTCGCTGGGTAGCTGGGATCGCTACCCGCTCATGATCAGAACGATCTTCCAGCGTTACGCACGGGTCTTCAACGGGCCGGAGCACGTCAAGGTTGCATACCTGCCGGTTACGTACTGCACCCAGACTGAAGTGGCGCCTTCCAACCGCAAGCACCCGGGCGGAATCTTCCGTGACGCGCCCAAGCAGGGGCTGGTGATGCTCGTGCTCAGCAACAAGGGGGAGCATCCGCCGGTGCTTGTCGGAACCGCGCAGCAGATCAAGCAGGGTCCCGCGCTGGCCGGACTTGGCGTCGACATCAGGCAGGGTTTCTCCGATGCTTGGCTCCAGACCATCGTGGTGCCCGACGGCGTCAGCAAGGTCGTCATGAAGTTCACGCCGCCCTTCCTGCACCACTACAGCAACACTGTCCAGATCCGTTCGAACGTCGGGATCGCCGTCCGCCACATCGACTATGAACCGACCACAGTCCTCTGGTACGGAGCAGACGGCCGGCTCATCAAGAAGTTCGTCGACCGCAAAGAGATCGCCGACGACAGCTGCTTGGCAGCCCACAAGAAGTCATGTGCCGCAAGCGAGTCGACTCGATCTAGTCGAGGAGACACAACCGCGGACTACGAAGTCGCGAGCAACAACAAGCAAGCCGGCTCCCCCGCCCTGCTTGCCCAGGCCAACGCGCTTTATCAACCAGTGGAGGCATTCGAGCGCTCGGTAACCGCCGCTGAAACCGCCAGTTCGAAGGCGACCCTGGCGCGTGTAACCAGGCAGACCAATGCGTGCGACGCGCCTTACAGCCGGCAGCTCACAGGCGAGGTGGATCAGTTGTGGAACGACGTCTCAGGTCTGCAGCAGACCCAAGTCAGGGTCACGGCAATCGCATCGCAGCTCAGAACGCTCACCTCTGCCTGGACGGCGCTGTCACTCAAGAACACGGCCATGGACCAGTTCGCGCACGCGACAGCCAGCGAGATGGACGCCACGCTCAACGCCGCTCCGATAAGCACCTGCGCATTCGTTCGAGCGCTCGCCGCCCATCACTTCTCCTACAAGTGGGCACGGCAATCCTCCTACGGCGTTGAAGCTTCCGATTGGTGGCGCCTGACCTTGAAGTACAGCAACCAAGCCTCGGCCTTCTGGCGCTACGTCAATCCGCCGACGCTCTACGCCAACACCGCGGATGTCTATCGCGCCGGTGGCGCTGGGTGGCGACTCTTCACGAACGCGCAACACAACGCTCTCGCGAATCTGCCTGGCGAGGCCAGCTAGCCGAGCCCGTCGGGAAACCGGCACTCCGATACCAGCAGCAGCTTGATCTAGCCGCTGCGACAGTCCGGGGGCTTCTCCAGATCCTTCACAGGATCAGCGAGAAGCCTCCGGACCTTTTCTGCGCGTGCTTGATGGTCCCGTGCACAGACGCAAGCGCCTTCATGCAGGCACTTCTCAGAGCCGACGCGGGGACTCGAACCCCGGACCCCTTCATTACGAGTGGCTCATTTGCAGGGTAATTGCCTGATTTCCTCGCAATTTCGGGACACCTTTTCCAGTTGACTGAGGTCAGAATTGCCAAGTTCGGGACACGTTTCGGGACACGGATCGCGCTGCAGGCGCTTATCTATCTAACTCGAGCGGCAAGGCCACCAGCAGCGCTTTGCCGCTCTTCTGCTGCGCACCGCTGGCATCTTCTTGGCCCGGGGAGGATGCGGCGCTGCCCGAGACTGGAGGCATGTCATCCGTATGACAGTTGCGCCGCAGGCTTCCGGCTAACTCGGACCAAAGCTCTTGGCCGGTGGGCCGCTCATGGCCCATGTGGGTGCACAGCCAGGCCACCGTCCATTGACGTACGAGCTCTGCGCGGAGGGCTCAACTAACGCACTGGCCAGGGACACGTCGGCATCCGGTCGTGACACGTGACCTCTCGTGGCGCACCTGATCATCGCGGCTCAGCCGGCACAGGAGTAATCATCCGGTCCAGGACGTCACCTACCCACAGACGCCAGAGCGCAGCAGCATAATTCGTCATCGCGTCGCTGTCCGGGATCTGCCTGTCGTGTCGGCTCTCTCCACCTTAGGCATGGATAGGGGGGGACACCCGGCCCGTGGTCGTTTCGCCCCAGTCTCGCATCCGACCTCCGCGCTTGGCCCCAGTGCTAGTTGTCGGCGCGCCAGACCTACGAACTTAGCCCGGAAACCCCAGAGGCAAAATCGGTTGAAATTATTGACGCGTCCGTGCGGTACCCGCCTTAGCGAGTGCGAGAATTACATTTTGTGGACGCTCTAGACAGCGAGCTTACCGAGATAGAACGGCTCATCCGAGCTGTGCGGCCCCAGGAAGCCGAAGGGCGCCTCCGAGGCCTGTTCGCAACGATGAACGAAGAGCAACTCCGCGCCTGGGAGCCTGAGTTCCGAGACGTCATAAAGCTGCTTCTCCCAAAACGCAGAAAGGTGCTCAACGCGGCACTCGATGCCGTGCTCAGGCCATCAGCACAGATTCCGGACACCGTGCCCGCCGAGGCCACACCGGCCGATCACGAGGAGCTCGCGGATCTTCAGCAGAACATAAGAGCCGATCTGCATGACCTCAGCGCTAACCACATTTTTGATTGGGCAACTGCATACCGCGACTCGCTTGGCAGCGCCTTCGATCGCCTCTTTCGGGTCTCCGCTAGCGGCTCAGCGGCCGGGGCCGCTGAGATTGCTCGCGCCGAACTCGGCGACCACGCCACCGAGATCTTCACAAAGGGATACACGCACACGTATCTCCGTGATCGAGATCACCCGTTTCCGATGCAGAAGTCTCTGAGTGGCTTGCAGCGCTTTCTCGATATATCTATCGAGCAGTACACGACGAAACTGACGAGCGGAGTGGGCGCCAGCGACGCACTAGCGCTCCGCATTCTTTCGTCGGCGATGATCCGGGGTGTCCTGGAGGGGTTTAGCTGCGCCGACTTCGGCGGCACCAGTGGCTCGTCAGTCCTGGGCAGCTACCCCCGATACTGGGTGCACGCTCTCGCATTTCTGACGGCGGATGATGTGCGGGAGGCCGCGTCCCTCCTTGGACAAAACCAAATTCGTGAGGGGATTGAGCTCACTGTCGTTCCCGTCGTCACCGCTCTCGAGAAAGTTGACGACTCCGGCTACGTCCCGTTTCCCGTGCTGGGCCAGTTCTCGTCGGACGACCGAAGCCTGGAGATCGATCTCACACCGCCGAGCGATGCGAGCGGAGCGGGCTGGGTCCAGCTGCGCTGCTACCTGGACCCGCAGGCTGTGCACGAAAGCTCTCTTCGGTCCGCCGCGAGTGCCAATGTCGCGCTCATCGTGGCCGTCGTGCGCCCTGACCTCCAGTCGCTGGTGGCATCGGACCAGTGGCTCCAGCAGGCCGTAGTCGCACCTCGCCCACATCACTCGCCGCCAGATGACGTGACCGATAAGTGCCGGGCCGCTTTGGAGTCCGAATTTTTCCGGCGTCGAAACGCGGCACGCGGCGACCAGCCGCTGCGAGTGAACTTCGCTCGGTACTTCCCCATCGACCAAGCTAACCCCGCATATACCTACCACGTCCAACGCTCGAGTGTGCGGGAGCTACTGCGTAACTTCGAGCACCGCAACGGCGTTCGCTTGTGGTGCAGCGTCCGCCGGAGCGGCAAGACCACCGCATGCGACGACTTGGTCAGTAGCTCAGGCGACACCAGTGTTGTCGCTCAGACATGCGACAACACTGGCCAGATATCCAGCGGGAGCGTGCTCTACGACGCAGTCTGCGCAGCACTTCGCCGCGGCGATCAGATTGAGCCGACGTTTTTGACTGACCTCGTTGCAGCAGACAGTCCTACTCCCGCCTCGCGCACCCACCGCTACGTCTTCATCCTCGACGAATACGAAACTCTATTTGGGCAAATGCGCGCGGCACTCCGGAAAGACCCTGATATCCGATACCAAGTGGTGCAACCTCTCCTCAACCAGATGGTGGTCTTTGCGCGCGACAATCTCTTGGTCTTTCTAGGCCAGCAACCGAACGCACATTATATCCTGATGGATCAGAACCAGCTGAGCCCTTACGTCGAGCAAGATCCGTTCCCGCTGTTCCGCCACTCACCCGGAACACCTCATACTGAATTTAGCGATCTTGTTAGCAAGGTGCTGAGCTCGAATATTATCCTGCGCCCAGGTTTCGTAGATGCTGTTCACGATGAGACTAATGGTCATCCGTACCTGACCGTAAATGTGCTTAGAGAGTTCGTTGACTGGCTCATCGACACCGACCGCCGACAGAGCAACTTGACTGTGGGTCCCGAGGACTTCCGCACATTCAGCAACTTGCGACTAACCCGAAAACGCATTACTATTACACATGAGTACGAGTTTTTCCGCTCGGCAGTAGCGCAAGCGCTCAGCGATATGGGACGTGACCAGACCCCTTGGCTACACGCCATGTATACCTGCTTGAGCCGGATCTGCGAAGGGCGGGGTGCCCTTAGCTGCTCGAGGCGCGAGTTCGCACAGTTTGTACGCCAAGAGCGACTAACCGACCTCGGCTTCACGCCCGAAAGTCTGCTGGTCACCGGGCAGCAAGCGAACTTCCTCGACTTCACTGCACAACGCGTCTGGCCGCGAATCCGGATCCTCGGACGGATAGCAGCAGTCACGCCGGCGGCCCTGACCATCTAACCCTATGACTGCAGATATCACAGCGCAGGATGTTGCCGAGGAGATCAGGCGACGCTGTGTCGCTAGCGAGCAGCCCGTTACCGCATACTGGATTGCGGTCTCGGGGAAAAGGGATGAATACGCAGATAGGCTAAATGGCATACTGAAAGGCTTTCCAGCGGTGGCGGTTGTTGTCCGGCAGCCGCGCTTCGACAACCCAAATAGCGTCTTCGACGATCTCGCCACAGTAATCCGCGACCATCGTGAGGTAATTGAGAAGGAGCTTCTGCGCTGCGAACCCTCGGACCGATGTGCCGTCGCGCTCGTCGCCCGTTCCGAGCTCCATGTCAGCCAGGCATCGTCGCCGGTGCCTCTCCCCGAATGGTTTCCGGTCGCTGGGGGCAGAACCGTGACAAGCGTGATCGAGGACCTTACGTCGACCACTGCCAAATCGCTCGCGGCTTCAGAGCTACAGGTAAGTGGCCTGTCGAATTTGCTGCTTGAGTTAGATCTGGCACTTGTGCGGCGACTGCAAGATCAGCGAGGCGAGCGGCGGGCGATGCAGAGTCTGTTCGACCAGCTGAAAGAAGGCGACGAGCGACCGGGGGAGTTTTTGGACGCGGCGGCCAAAGAGCTTCGCAAGGTCCCCAATCCAAGCTCCTACCGGCCGAGCCAGAGCAGACGCAACTCTCTCGTGTCACGCCTCTGGTCTCGGGTACAGAGCGAGAAGCCCGATGGTCTGTCGGCTACGATCAAGGCCCTTCAGAGCGCCCTTGGACTGCCTCCCGAGCTCGATGTTGAATGGCACCAAACCCTTATGGCCGTCGTCGGTCGCCCGACGAACCGAGACGCCAACGAGGGCGCTCAGTTCCTCCGAAACGTCCTGCTGACGCTATCGGCCAGCGCACAGCTGATCACGGCATCTGCGCACGCGGGCGAATACACGTCCTATCCCATCCCGCTACTGCGTGCTAGCTCGTACGACCTCAGAAAAGGGCTGATGGACGCTTTGAGCGTAATCAACTCTCTCTAGCGTGTCCTGGCCGTGGAAGTCCGCCAAGGCCCGTCCGGCTGGCCGTTCTTCGCAGCCTGTAACGTGCTCGCGTCGTTCGTAATGGTGTGCGAATCGCAGTGGCTCAGCCAGCAATGCTGCCGAATGTGTTGCCGATAGCTCGTGCGCGTTCTGCGACAGTTTGGCAGAGGAATTCGCCGGCACTGCTGCCAAGGGCCATAGCGATGTAGTACGCCAGATCCCGGCGCTGGACCGGGCAGCCGGTGAGTGTCTCGATCGCGTCCACCATCACCCATCGCGGGCTGCGGAAGTCGCCTTGGCGAGCGCTTCCAGGGATCCGCTGGGTGTCGTCGTCTGGCCCAACGATGGTCACGGTCTCCGCTCGGTGGCTTGGATCCTCGGGGCTGTCGCGGAGGCCGATGTGGTCGAAGGTGACGGCGAGGAACTCGTCGGGTGGGCGGCGCTGAATGATCTGGAATTCGCCACCGTCGCGGTAGAGCAGGCTCTGGATCGTGGCGGTGATGTTTTCGATCGCGTTGGGCACGGACGTTCCGAAGTTGTCGGTCAGCCCACCGGCGATTACTACCGGCCGCTTACCGGGTTATTCGTAGGCGCGTATGTGGCAGATGCCTTCGGCACCGCCGATGCCGAAGTAGGTGAGCGGTAGCTCGTGCTTTAGTTGCACACCGCCAGCTTACGCCCGGCACATGCGCCAATCAAAGCGCCGAGAGCGCGCCGTGCTGTTCGAGACTAGCTGACCGTTGTATGCCCCCGGCCATCCTGCTGCTGCCGCCAGCTGGTCTTGAGCATCTCAAGGTTCTTCTCGTAGTCGTCTTGGACCTCGTTGAGTTCCTGGGGGTAGTTGGAGCGCAGCTGATAGAGCCTGAGTTTGTAGATGCGGTCGCTGAGCTGGCCGGATTGCTCGAGTTCACGCTCCCAGTTTTCGAGATCGTTCTCGACGTATGGCCGGTCGAAGTCCATGGCGTGCAGCCATACCGCCTCGAAGTGCGCCATGAACCGGCCGAAAACGCCGCCATTTTCAGTGTGGTTCCCCCGAAATCGTGGAGGGTTTGATCTGCCCTTGTTTTGGTGGAGTCGGTTTGCTGAACTCGGTCGGCTTGGTTGTTGTTTTTCTTGGTTGTTAGGAAGGGTTTGAGGCTAGGGATTTTGCCGCCGGCTGTCCCTGGAGCTCGCCGTAGGCGAGTGGAAGGGACAGCCGGCGGGCGCCGTCCCCAGAGGCCCATGCCTCTTCGATCTCGGTCGGCGTTCGCATCCCGAGCGCGGAGTGCCGGCGGCGAGTGTTGTGCCAAAGCTCGATGTAATCGTGGATCGCGGAGGCGAGCTCAATCCGGGTCCTCCATTTGCGGCGGTCCAGCAGCTCGACTTGCATCCGTGCCCAGAAGCTCTCCATCAGCGCGTTGTCATAAGCGGAGCCGACAGCCCCCATCGAGGGTGAGATCCCGGCCTGGTGGAGCTGCTGGCTGAAGGCCCAAGACGTAAACTGCCCGGTCTCAACCGGTCGTCGCAACGGTGTGTTGTTTGTGAGGATGGTAATGGCCGTTGGGTAGGGTGACGCGGTTCTCGTCGTGGAGGCGCGAGCGCAGCGAGTGCCGTAACGACGAGAACCGCGTGCGCGCCACCGGGAGCCTTGGTCATGCTGTGGCCAGGTATTCGTCGAGCGCCTCGGCCGGGGTGCGCCAGCCGAGCGTCTTGCGCGGCCGGCTATTCAGTGCCTGCGCGACCGCGGCGAGATCCTCCGCGCCGTAGCAGGATAGGTCGGTGCCCTTCGGGAAATACTGTCTGAGCAGCCCGTTGGTGTTCTCGCCGGTGCCGCGCTGCCAAGGGCTGTGCGGATCACAGAAGTAGACCGGCAGGTTGGCCTGGACACGGAGCTGGGCGTGCTCAGCCATCTCCGCACCCTGATCCCAGGTCAGCGACCGCCTGAGCTGCTCCGGGAGGGTGACGGCCGCGGCGACGATCGCGTCCCGCACGGCCTCAGCACCGTGCCCAGCGAGCGCCGGCCCGTTGTGCACCCGCGGACCCAGCTCCGGCCTCGGCGGCAGATGCAAAAGCAGCGTGAAGCGGCTTGAGCGCTCGACCAGCGTGCCGATCGCCGTGCTGCCGGCCCCGAGAATGAGATCGCCTTCCCAGTACCCGGGCACGGCCCGATCCTCAGCCTCGGCTGGACGCTCGCTGATCATGACCTGCTCGGTGATGAAGTTCTTGCCACTGCCCGCAGCACGAGCCCTGGGGACCCGCAGCGCCCGGCCGGTGCGCAGACACGCGCACAGCTCCCGCCGCAGCGCACCACGACCCTGAACGAACAACGCCTGGTAGATCGCCTCATGACAGATCCGCATCCGCTCATCATCCGGAAAGTCAATCTTCAGCCGGCTCGCGATCTGCTCCGGGCTCCAGCACTGCCCCCAACGACGGTCCTTGCGCCGCGGTTTGTTCCGGCCTTTCCAGGGCCCGGTTTCAGGACCCGGCACAACCGTGCCGTCAGGCCGTCTGACCACCCCGGAGAGCCGCTCCTGCACATACTCCCGCAGCCGAGCATTCTCCGCAAGCTTCGCTGGCCTCGGACGCTTAGCACGCCGCTCCGCGTGCCACTGCGCCGCCGACGCGCGATACCCAGAAGCACCAGGCCGGGTCGCGGCGTTGCGACGCAACTCCCGCGAGATCGTCGACGGGCAACGGCCAACCCGCCGCGCGATCGCACGCACCCCCAGCCCCTGGACACGCAACAACGCAATCTCTTCCCGCTCCTCGAAACACAGATATCGACCCGACAGCAGCGCCAGCGAGATATTCGGCACCCCCCCAGTCTCCCGAAACCAACGCGTCCCCACGACCTCCGACACGCCCGCCAGACGCGCCGCCTCCACCGTCCTCGCACCACCGGCGATCGCCTCCCAGAACCTAACCCGATCCTCCCGCCGCGCCACCGACGGACGCCCCGGCGAGCTCAACTTCCCACGCACCGCCCAAGTCGTCCTCTGCTGCCTGCTAATCCCCATCGCAACCCCATTCCAATCAAACGTTGCGACGACCAATTGAATCCGCCTTGACTGCCGGCGTCGGAGTGGCAGATCAGCACATCCGCGCCCGGCCGGCGGACGCCGACGGCCATCTGCAGCGCGTCCAAGACGAGGGCGGTGTGCATGCTTGAAGCGAACTGCCAGCCGACCACCTTGCGGCTGAAAACGTCGATGACGAAGCTGAAGTAGACCTTCCCCTCCCAGGTCCGCAGGTAGGTGAAATCGCTCACCCAAAGCCGGTCCGGCTGTTCGGCGGTGAAGTCACGACAGACCAGGTCTGGCGGCCGCTGCGCCGTCTGATCGGGCGTTGTGGTGC
>Ga0255363_100181_pt1 | contig 13353 bp, 13 predicted proteins | sample GFST100metaG_FD_186007 | JGI IMG/M metagenome (GOLD analysis project Ga0255363, IMG submission 186007) | Peat soil microbial communities from Stordalen Mire, Sweden - G.F.S.T100 | ecosystem: Environmental > Terrestrial > Soil > Wetlands > Peat | place: Sweden: Norrbotten County, Stordalen Mire... | reverse complement strand
TTTAATCAGAAATATTATAATTGCAGGAGTATTGGGTGTAGTAGGTATTATTGGATTTATTATTTTCCTTGTAATGAGAAGAAAGAAAAATAGTAAATATGGAGAAGAAAGTGAATTTGATGAAATTATAGGTGATGGTATGGATGCAACAGAACAGATTAAGTTTGCACCTATTCAATTTGAAGAAGCTAATGAGAAAGCACATATTGAAAAAGAAATTAGAAACTATGCTGGCAATAAACCGGATCAAGTAGCTGATGTTGTTAAGGCGTGGCTTGCAGAGGATGAGAGGGGGTAGCTTATGGCTAGAGAAGGAAAATTGAATGGGGTACAAAAGGCCGCTATACTTTTTATCACTTTAGGACCTGAGGCATCAGCTGCAATTATTAAAAAGCTTCCAGAAAGAGAAATACAGAGAATTACTTATGAAATTGCAAACATAACTTCTGTAAAACCAGATGTTAAGGATGACATTTTAAGAGAATTTATTGAAATGAATAAAGCAAAGGATTACTTAATTGAAGGCGGATTAGATTATGCTAGAGATATCCTTTCAAAAGCACTTGGAAGTCAAAGGGCAAAAGAAATATTGGATAAAGTTGCAGAAGAAACAGAGCAATATAGACCTTTTGCAATTGCTAGAAAAGCTGATTCTCATCAACTTTTAAATGTTATAAATAGTGAACATCCTCAGACAATAGCTTTAATATTATGTTATTTACAGTCAGATAAGGCAGGACAAATTTTATCATCATTACCAGAAGGTTTGCAAAGTGAAGTTGCATATAGAATTGCAACTATGAGTAATACATCACCAATGGTAATAAAGGAAATAGAGAAAGTTTTAAATAGTAAATTGTCTTCTGTTGTAAGATCTGATGTAACTGTGATTGGTGGAGTTGAAACTATAGTTGATATATTAAATCAAGTGGATAGAACTACAGAAAAGAATATTACTGAGGGTCTTGAAAAAGAAGATACAGAACTTGCTGAAAAAGTTAAGGAATCCATGTTTGTATTTGAAGATATTATTACATTGGATGATGTTTCAATTCAAAGAGTTCTTAGAGAAATTGAAAGTAAAGAATTGGCATTGGCGCTTAAGGGATGTTCTGAAGAAGTTGCAGACGCAATTTTCAAAAATCAGTCAAAGAGAGCTTCTGCTTCATTAAAAGAAGATATAGAATTCCTTGGACCAGTAAGGCTTATGGATGTTGAAAAGTCACAACAAAAAATTGTCAGTGTAATTAGAAGGTTAGATGAATCAGGTGAAATAGTGTTATCAAGAGGTGGAGAAGATGCTATTATCGTCTAGTGTTATAAAAAATACTAAGATAATTGAACAAGGAAATAAAGAAATAATAACTGATAGTAGTGTTGAACTTAAACAGCAGAGTTTAGAGGATATGGAAGAAATATTAAAAGAAAGTGGCAATGATATTTTTGAAGGCGTAGACAAGATTGCTAATGCAATAATTGAAAATGCAAAAAGGACAGCGGAAGCTTTAAGAGAAAAATCAATAGAAGAAGCCAAAAAAATTGAAACAGATGCCTATGAACAAGGTTTTCAGCAAGGGAAACAGGAAGGTTACAATAAGGCATATGAAGAGACGGTAATCAAAGGAACAAGCGAAATAGAAAATTATAAATCTTTGGCAGAAGCAAATGCATCTAATTTAATAGCAAGTGCTAAGCTCAATTATGAAAAATACGTTGTTGAAAAGCAGGCGGAGATTAAGAAGCTTGCGCTTTCAATAGCAACACATGTTTTAAAAAGAGAAGCCTTAAATGAGGATGGAATTAACGAAATGATTTATAGTGCTGTTGAAGCTTCAAAAAACAGCGAATTAATAATTATAAAATGTAATAGCTTTCATTATAAATCTATATCAGAGGCTACTAGCCTATGGAAAAAAAACCTACCTTTATCTGGAGAGATATTTGTAATTGAAGATAATTATGTAGATGAAGGAAGTGCACTCATTGAAAAAAGTAATGGAAAAGTAAAGGTTGGAGTGGATATAGGGTTAGAAAAGATTAAAGAGGAGCTTTTATAAAAGTGATTAAAAGAGGTAATAATTATGCTTTCATTAGATTTTGAAGCTTTAACCCAAAAAGTGCAAGAATCCAATACTAATTACATTGAGGGTATTGTTAATAAAGTTATTGGTCTTACCATAGAAGTTGAGGGAATAAAGGCTTTCGTAGGAGAAGTGTGCAAAATTTATAATGAAAAAAACAAAGAAATAAATTGTGAAGTTGTTGGGTTTAAGGATAAAAATGTAATTTTAATGCCTTTAGGCGAGCTTTCAGGAATATCACCAGGATGCAAAGTGCTTCCTACGGGAAAACCGCTAAATGTGATATGCTCTGAAAAACTATTTGGAAAGGTTTTAGATGGACTGGGTAAACCACTGGATGATAGCAAACTTGAAAAAGGCCACATGTATAAACTAGATAGTGATCCTCCAGATCCTTTAAAGAGAAGAAGAATTGATTCTGTTATGCCTACGGGTGTAAAAGCTATTGATGGATTTTTGACTTGCGGCGAAGGACAAAGAGTTGGTATATTCGCTGGTAGCGGTGTTGGAAAAAGTACAACCTTGGGTATGATTGCAAGAGAAGCTAAAGCAGATGTTAATGTTATTGCTTTAATTGGCGAAAGAGGAAGAGAAGTAAGAGATTTTATTGAAAAGGATCTTGGAGAAGAAGGAATGAAAAGAACAATTGTTGTTTGTGCAACTTCTGATAAACCTGCTTTAGTTAGAATTAAAGGTGCGTTTACTGCTACTGCTATAGCTGAGTATTTTAGAGATCAAGGTAAAAAGGTCGTACTTATGATGGACTCGGTTACAAGATTTGCTATGGCTCAAAGAGAGGTTGGACTTGCAATTGGAGAACCTCCTGCTACTAAGGGATATACACCTTCTGTTTTTGCAATGCTTCCAAGACTTATGGAGAGATCAGGGATGTCTGATAAAGGTTCCATAACAGCTTTTTATACAGTTTTAGTTGATGGTGATGATTTTAATGAGCCAATAGCTGATGCTGTTAGAGGTATATTAGATGGTCATATTGTTTTATCTAGAGATCTAGCAGCTAAAAATCATTATCCTGCTATAGACATTATGGCTAGTATAAGTAGACTAATGTCGGAAATTGCTGATGATGATCATAAGAAAGCAGCTGCTGTAGCAAGAGAATTATTAGCAACCTATAAAAATTCAGAAGATCTTATCAATTTGGGTGCATATGTTAAAGGGAGTAATAAGAAAATTGATGTTTCTATAAATTATCATGAAAATATAATTGGATATTTAAAGCAAGGGATGAATGAAAAATCAGATTTTGAAGAAAGCATTAATTATTTAAAGGGAATGTTCAATTAAATAGTTGAAAAGAGGTAGATTATGAAAAAATTTGATTTTAAGTTACAAAAGCTTTTAGACATAAGAATGGATGATGAAGAAAAAAGTAAAATTAGTTTTAAAAAAGCGCAAGATGAAAAGATAATCGCAGAAAAAAACCTAGAAACGCTTAATTCAAATTATACAAAGTATGGTGAAACAAGAATATTTGGTTCAGTAGTAGAACAAAAAATTATACAAGTGTATTTAAACTCACTTTCACTCTGCATTGATGAAGCGAATGCAGAGGTGCAAAAGAAGGATATGCTTTTAGAAAAGAAAAGACAAGATTTAAAAGAGAAACAGATTGACAGAAAAACAGTAGAAATTCTTAAAGAAAAACAGCTAGATAAGTTTAATAAAGAAGAAAACAGAATTGAACAGCTAGCCAATGATGAGTTTGCATTATATGGGTATATGAGAAGAAATGTTGAAAGGGGGTGAAAATGTGAGCAATATAAACTTAAATACTTCTTCAGGAGCTGTTGCTTTAGTTTCACCTGATAATTCAGTTAGCAATAGCACTGATTCTAGTAATGAAGGTAACTTTAATAATGTTTTAGCGTCTAAGACAAATGGTAATTCCGCAGCGAATGCTAGCAGCCAAAGTAACGCAGTAAGTCAAAGCAATGACAATAATAATGTTCAGAGTAATACTTCAGTAAATGATACTAGTGGTGAAGATTATACAGCGGAGCTTCAAAAGGTAAAGAGTCAAATAGATAAGCTAGAAGATGGTAGCGGAAATTTGGATGATGGTACAACAGCGGCACTACTTTTGAGTTTGCAACAAATATTAAACGCTATTTTAAATAATGCAAATACGTCAACAAACGTATCGACAAGTGCATCAGCAAATGCATCAGTAAGCGCATTAACAAATGCATCAGCAAGTGCATTAACAAATGCATCAGCAAGTGCATTAACAAATGCATTAGCAAGTGCATTAACAAATGCATCAGCAAGTTCATTAACAAATACATCAACAAGTGCATCAACAAATGTTTCTAATAATAATGGAATTTCTGGTAATAGTGGCAGCATAGATTTGAACTCGCAATTGACACAAATTGAAAATATATTGCAAGAAATATCTAAGGATTTAGTTAGTTCAGGTAAGGGGAGCAATGGACAAATATCCAGTGACTCATTTTCACAGAATGGTTTACAGCAGCTTAATTTATCTGATGATTTAACACAAATTACAAAAGATATCAGTTCTTTAGTTCAAACTCAGCAAAACCAAACTTCGTCAAACAATATTTCAGGTAATGTAAATTCTAATTTAGAAACTAAACTAAATGATATAGTAGAATGTTTAAATTTGACAAATCAAGTTTTGAATAGTTCAAATTTATCTTCCTCCACTATGAAAAATTCAGATAACAGTTTATTTGGGAAACTTAGAAGTGTAATTAGCAGTACAATTAATGAACTAAAAAATACTTCAACTTCTACTTCAACTTCAGTGTCCGATTCAACTGAAAATGACCCTAGTTATGTAGCAACTGATGTCTATACAAGTAACGCTGCAATGAACAACGCCGATTTGTCATCTTCAACTTCAGACAAAAATTCATCTAGTAAAGACAATGAATTTTTAAATAATCTAATTAGTAGTAATGGCAATAACGGTAACAGCGATAATAACTATTCAAAAGTAACTAATGTAATTAACCAATTTATTAATAGTAATCCTTCAAGTAGTAAACCGGTAGAGAACCAATTGCCTGAAACGCAAATTAGAAGTGCTAATTTTGCAGAAGATGTTATAACAAATGTAAAGTACATGCAAAACAATAACATTAAGGATATGACTGTAACTATAGCACCAAAGGAGCTAGGACAAGTACTTATAAATGTAAGTTCTGAAAATGGAGTTATGAAGGCATCTATCACTGCTACAAATAAGGAAGCCTATAATTTATTAAATTCAAACCTTGGAGAAATAAATAAAAATTTAAGTTCTCAAGCAGTTGGATTGGATAATGTTGAGGTTAATATTTACAATGGTGATACTACTTTCTTTAAAGATGGTTCAAATTCTAATGCAGATACAAATCAGCAACAACAAAAGAATAAAATATCAAATGTTTTTGGAATAGAAAATTCAGATGATTCCGAGCTAGGGGATGTAACAAATATGTATGAGGACAACAATGTAAATGCACTAGCATAATTAATGGTTAGTGTTTAAAAAAATAAAATACATATCGAAGGAGGAAGTATATGAGTACTACAGGTGTAAGTAATAATCAAGCAGCAACATCAGCAACTACAACTACAACTACAACATCAACATCAAGCAATCAGTTAGGGCAAAATGGATTTCTACAGATATTAGTTGCAGAAGTTAAAGATCAAGATCCAACTTCACAACAGCAAGATCCAACTCAATATGTAAGTCAGTTAGCACAATTTACATCCTTGCAGCAAATGACCAATTTAAATACTACTATGACATTTACGGGAGCATTGAACTTAATTGGTAATACAGTTGAGCTTAGCGATACAGACAGTAAGGGTAATAATATTACAGGAGTGGTTCAATCCGTTTCTAATAATGCAGGCACTGTAACTCTAAATGTACAAGTTCCAGGAAGTACTACAACGAAAAGTTACAATGTTAGTGATGTTATAAATGTTACTCCAGAAAGTTTAACAACTTCAGGAACAACAAGTTCAGGTTCAGCAGCTTCAGGCTCAGCGAGTTCAGGTTCAGCAGCTTCAGGCTCAGCGAGTTCAGGTTCAGCAGCTTCAGGCTCAACAAGCTCATAGAAAAGTGTAAAAAATGGAATATATAATAGTAAAAATTAGGTAGATTAATTTTATAATAAATGGAGGTATTTTTATGTTAGAGAGTATGTATTCAGGAATATCTGGAATGAGCGCGAGTAACCAAGAATTGAATGTTATAGGTAATAACATAGCCAATTCACAAACTACTGCCTTTAAGGCTTCAAATGTAACCTTTGCAGATATGTTTAGTCAAACAGTACAGCAATCTACTGCACCAACAGCAACTAGTGGTGGTATAAATTCAAGTGAAGTTGGAACAGGTACAAAAGTTGAAGAGATTACTAAAAATATGACCAATGGAAGTACCATGACTACAAATAACCCGCTTGATAATTTTATAAATGGAAATGGATTTTTCATTTTAGGTACCGGTCCAGTAACGGATGATAATACTTCTGCTAATGCAATTTCAGTAGATTCTGGTTCAACTAGCGGAACTACCGCAACTAGCGCAACTAGCACAGCTAGCGGAACTACTATAACGCATGGTGTCACAACACCAGCAGGAGTAGCACTTAACTTTTCACGAGATGGAGCATTTTCATTAGATGCTGATGGTAATCTTGTAAATGCAACAGGAGATAGAGTTATGGGATACAGTGTGTCAGGTTCGGGTAGTGACGGTACAGCAGTTACCAATAGTATAACTACTAGTACAGCAACACCTCCTGTTACTACAGTTAGTTTTGTGGATGGAAGTGGTAATGGTACTGTAGTTGCTAATGATAAAGTTCTTGTACCATTAGTAATACCTAGCACTGTTACAGAAACTGATGGAACAGTTGAGAAAGTATCTAGCTATTCCATAGGTCAAAACGGCGTAATAACAGCAACACTTGCAGATAACAAGGTAGCAGCTATAGGCCAAATAGCGTTGGCATCCTTTAACAATGAGGAAGGTTTAGACGACATAGGAAATAATATGTATAGTACATCATCAAATTCAGGAGATGCAATTTTAAATACAGGAGTTAATTCTACTTCTACTAATGTTAATAGTAATGGTGATGCATATGGTAGCATTGAATCAAATACTCTAGAAGCATCAAATGTTGATTTAGCAACAGAATTTTCAAATATGATTGAAGCTAGTAGATCCTTTGAAGCCAATGGTAAAATAATTTCCACAGGTGATGAAATACTACAAGCAATAATAAATCTAAAGCAATAGTTCAAATATAAAATGCTACAGTGTAGAGTAACTAGTAAATTAACTCTACACTGTAGTTAAAAACAAATCTGTCTCGAGGGGAGAAAAAATAATTGATAAAACTCACAGGCTTAAACCACAAAGAAGTTATAATTAATTCTGATTCCATAGAAAAAATAGAGGAAGTACCGGAAACTATAATAACTCTTTTAAATGGCAACAAGTATTTAGTAGAAGAATCAGCAGATGAGGTTATAGACAAGGTGATAGCTTTTAAAAGAAGGGTATTTAATACAAATTGTCAATAACCATATTGGGGCTAGGAGGAGTGGCATATAAATGAGTGAAAAAAACAAGAAACAAAAGGAGAAAAAAGGTGGATTTTCCAAAATAATCATTATAATACTTTTACTAATAATTATTTTAGTTGGAGCTTTTGCAGCATATATGTTATTTTTCAATAAAAGCTCAAACAAATCTGCCAATAAGACTATTAATAGTAGTAGTAGTAGTAGTAACAATACAACAGAGGATTCTACTAATGAGGCAACCTTGACTTTAGATGAAACAATAATAAATTTAGCTGATACAGATGCACAAAGATATGTAAAAGTTCAGGTCTCTTTTGGGTATGATTCTAGCAATAGCAAACTTACATCTGAAGTTACAAGCACAGATGTAGATAAGAAACCTATTTTTGCAGATGCTGTAATAAAAATTTTAAGAACTAAAAAGTCTACAGATCTAACAGGAAAAAATTTAGATGATATTAAACAAGAAATTTTGAATGCAGTTAATCCATATTTGAAGAATGGTCAATTTTCAAGTGTGTATTTTGATGAACTAGTTGTTCAATAAAAATTATTGAGGGTGATAAAGAGATGCTGGACACATTGTCAACCATAGTCAGAGTTATATTTGCACTTTTAATTATTTTGCCATTGATATATTTAAGTCTAAAATATGGTGGAAATAAACTTCAAGGCATTAATAATGGCAATTTCATGAAATTATTAGAAAGACTTCAAGTTTCAAAGGAAAACAGTCTTCTGGTAATAAAGATTGGTAATAAAGGCTATGTATTCTCCAGCACTGGAGATAAAATTGAGATTGTTATGGAATTAAGTGATCATGAGATTTCTGGTATAGAGGAATCAAAGAAGATAAAACAATACAAAAATATGAATGAATTTCTTAGCGATTTCAAAGCTAAAATGGATTTTGGTGAAAAAAGCAATTTAATAAAATCATTTAAAAATAAACTTAACATTAAAAAGGAAGATTAGTATGAAAAAGAAAGCGTTTATAGTAGCTACATTAGTTTTATTAAGTGTGTTTTTCATGGGACATAGCAATGTACAAGCTGCAACTAATAACAGCTTCTCAGTGCCAAGTGTGAATGTATCGCTAAATAATTCTTCTAGTCCAACGGATTATGTTAATGATATAAAAATACTTATTATGATGACGGTTTTAACTTTGCTTCCATCCATAATAATGATGACAACAAGTTTTACTAGAATAATTATTGTATTTGGTTTCTTAAAAAGTGCATTAGGTACTCAAAATGCGCCACCAAGTCAAGTGATAATTGGATTATCATTGTTTTTAACATTTTTCATAATGGCACCAACAGTAACTACTATTAATAATAATGCGGTTCAGCCATATATTAACAATCAAATCACTCAACAACAAGCTCTTACAGCGGGAGAAAAGCCCTTAAAGAATTTTATGCTAAAACAAACACGGCAAACGGATTTAAAACTGTTTATGGATGCCGCTAAGGATGATCCTAAAACACCAATAGATAAAATACCAATGCATGTTGTAATTCCTGCTTTTATAATAAGTGAACTTAAAACTGCATTTATTATAGGATTTTTATTGTATATACCTTTCATAATTATTGATTTTGTTGTGGCGAGTATATTAATGTCTATGGGTATGTTTATGGTTTCACCAGTAATGATTTCATTACCCTTTAAATTACTTTTATTTGTTATGGTAGATGGTTGGTATATGATTGTTAAATCACTTATTCTAAGTTTTTCGTGAGGAGTGAAATTAAATGACAGAGAATATGCTTGTAGGAGTATTAAAAGATGCAATTACAACAGGACTACTGGTAGCAGCCCCCTTTTTAATTGCTGCTGTGATTGTGGGTTTGTTAATTAGTATAATTCAGGCTACAACACAAATACAGGAGCAGACGCTTACATTTGTACCAAAACTTTTGACTATTGCTGTGATTGGGATTTTATTATCTACTTGGATACTTCATATGATGACAGGGCTTACAGATAGAATATTTGATACAATTTCCAATATAACTAGATAGGTGTGATTGTGTAAATGATTAATGTAGCATATGTTTCTGCATTGTTTTTGGTATTTTTAAGAGTGGTGACTTTCTTTGCGGCGGTACAAGTTTTATTTCCAAATGGACTGCCTAATACAGTAAAAATTCTATTTTCACTTACAATTGCATATTTTATTGTTTCTAGTATAAATTATTCAAACGTTACAGGTATTGATAACGGATTAATTTATGCACAGCAATGTGCTTTTGAAGTGTTAACAGGGCTTGTCTTGGGCTATTTAACAAATTTAGTGTTTATGTGCGGGCAAATTGCTGGCGGTTTTATAGATGTTCAAATAGGATTTTCAATGGTTACATTATTTGATCCAACTACACAGACTAATACTACACTTATTGGAAGTTTAATGCAAATGTTTAGTGTTGTATTGTTTTTTATCATTGATGGTCATTTAGTACTTGTAAAGGCACTCATTGATAGTTTCAGTGTTATTCATATAGGCAGTTTTGTGCTAGGTAACGGCTCTGCAATGTATGCTTTAAATGCCTTTATTCAATTCTTTGAAATTGCTGTAAGAATCGCAATACCTGTAGTAATTATACTAATAATTACGGATATTGTACTAGGGCTAGTTTCTAGAACTGTTCCTCAACTGAACGTTATGATTCTAGGATTGCCAATAAAGGTTTTGTTGGGAATGTTTGTATTTATGCTTTCGCTTCCAATTATGATAAACGTAATGATACATGCATATAGTTTGATACCAGATTTATGGAAGGGCTTTTATACCACCATACCAGGCATAATTATATTTGCAGATGGTGATAAAACTGAAAGCGCCACACCAAAGAAAAAGAATGAAGCAAGAAAAAAAGGTCAAACTGCAAAAAGTAAAGAGGTTCCATTAGCTATTACACTATTAACTTCGTCCATTATTTTTATTTCTTTAGGAAATTCTGCGTATAATCAAATAAAAAATATGATGATTACGTTTTTTAATGGATATATGTCAAATACCAAAGCTTTTAACTTTTATACAGTTCAAAAAATAATGTTTTTTTCTATAGAGAACATAGGCATAGTTTTCTTGATGTTTGCAGTGCCTATTATGATTATGGGTATAGGAGCTAATCTTATACAATCAGGTTTTATGCTTACCACAGAACCACTTAAACCAGATTTGAAAAAATTAAATCCTATTTCAGGAATAAAAAAGATGTTTTCAATTAGAACCTTCGTGGATCTACTAAAGGACATTGCCCTTGTATCAGTAGTAGGGTATGTAGGCTACCGATTTGTGATTGATAACTTTGATAGTTTTTTAGGTATAAACACTTTGAATTTTGATGTTATACCAGGTGTGATAAAAGGTTTGTTTTTGACAATATTATTAAAAATTACCTTTATCATGGTGGTTATAGCCCTTGCAGATTATATATATCAGAGATACATGTTTAATAGAGATTTAAAAATGACAAAACAAGAAATTAAGGAAGAATACAAACAGGATGAAGGAGACCCACATATAAAAGGAAAACGAAAACAGAAAATGAGAGAAATGTCTATGCGTAGAATGATGTCAAGTGTACCTGATGCTACTGTGGTAGTTACTAACCCTACACATATAGCTGTAGCTTTAAAGTATACGGAAGGTAGTAATGGTGCTCCAGTTGTTGTGGCAAAAGGTGCGGATAGAATAGCTCTTAAAATAAAAGAAATAGCAAAAGAAAATGAAGTTACAATAATTGAAAATAAGCCACTAGCTAGGTTAATGTATAATGAAGTTGAAATCGATGAAGAAATACCAATGAGCATGTATCAAGCTGTGGCTGAGATATTAGCTATAGTATTGAAGTTGAAAAGTAAAGGATGAGTGTAAATGGACAAGAAGAAAAATTATAGTATAAAAAATAATTGGGATATGGTTGTAGCATTTGGAGTAATGGCAATTGTATTGATGATGATAATACCATTACCTACTACTTTAATTGATGTTCTCATTGTATCTAATATAACAATAGCCATAATTATAATTTTGACAACTCTATTTACTACTGAAGTTTTACAATTATCAATATTTCCTACATTGCTCTTAATTACTACTTTGTTTAGAGTTGCACTGAATGTATCTTCAACTAGATTAATATTGAGTCAAGCAAACGCTGGAGAAGTAATAAGTGCATTTGGAAGCTTCGTTGTAAATGGTAACTATGTAGTAGGTATTATAATATTTCTAATTATTATAATAGTTCAATTTATAGTAATAACAAGTGGAGCTGGAAGAGTTGCTGAAGTATCAGCTAGATTTACTTTAGATGCAATGCCCGGTAAACAGATGAGTATTGATGCAGACCTTAATGCAGGACTAATTGATGATGTTCAAGCTAAACAGAGAAGGCTAAATCTTCAAAGGGAAGCTGATTTTTATGGGGCAATGGATGGTGCATCTAAATTTGTTAAAGGTGATGCTATAGCCAGTATTGTTATAGTTCTCATTAATATTATAGCTGGTATTATAATAGGCGTTGTTCAGCTTAATATGTCTGCAGGTGATGCAGCTCAAACTTATGTTAGACTTACAATTGGAGACGGACTTGTAAGCCAAATCCCTGCACTTTTAATTTCTGTTGCAACAGGTATTATTGTTACACGTTCAGGAAATGAAAAAGATTTCGGAAATGAATTAATTGGTCAGTTGACAGCATTTCCAAAAGTTTTGTTTATAGCGTGTACTGTACTGTTATTACTTGGATGTTTACCAGGATTTCCACATTTAGTGTTTGTTATTTTAGCTTCAGCTTGCGGAATATGTTCATATTTGCTCTTTAAAGAAGAAAAAAATAAAATCATACGAACCGAAGAAAGTAAAAATAATGAAATTGCAGAAATTGAAAATAGAGAACCAGAAAATGTTATGAGTCTTGTTTCTGTTGAAACTATGGAAATAGAAATAGGCTACGGATTAATTCCGCTAGCAGACGAATCCTCAGGAGGAGATCTTCTTCAAAGAATAGCATCTGTAAGAAGGCAATGTGCCATTGAAATGGGAATTGTTGTGCAGCCAATAAGAATAAGAGATAATCTTCAACTAAAAACAAATGAATATGTTGTGAAAATTAGGGGGACAATAGTTCAAAAAGGGGAATTAATGCCAAGTATGCTTTTATCTATGAATCCATCTGGTGAGGGCGAAGACATTCAAGGTATAAAGATAATTGAACCAACATTTGGTTTACCTGCTGTATGGATAAACAAAGATCAAAGGGAAGAAGCAGAAATAAAAGGCTTTACAGTTGTTGATCCAACTACTGTAATGGTAACTCATTTAACAGAAACTATAAAAATGCATTCCTATGAACTTTTGGGTAGACAAGAGGTTAAGGCTATAATAGATTCCATGAAAGAGAAATATAGTGCAGTTGTGGAAGAATTAATACCAGATTTAATGACTATTGGTGAAGTACAAAAAGTTCTACAAAATCTATTGAAGGAAAAAGTTCCAATTAAGGACATGGTAACTATATTGGAAACTCTTGCAGATAACTCTAAAAATTCAAAAGATATTGAACTTTTAACTGAATATGTTAGGATATCCCTTGGTAGAACAATATGTAATCCACTTATTGGAGAAAATAATAAATTGGTTGTGGCCACGCTTGCACCACAGGTAGAAAAT
>Ga0255363_100180_pt1 | contig 13382 bp, 16 predicted proteins | sample GFST100metaG_FD_186007 | JGI IMG/M metagenome (GOLD analysis project Ga0255363, IMG submission 186007) | Peat soil microbial communities from Stordalen Mire, Sweden - G.F.S.T100 | ecosystem: Environmental > Terrestrial > Soil > Wetlands > Peat | place: Sweden: Norrbotten County, Stordalen Mire... | reverse complement strand
TCACCCGCAGGGCGTTTGGGTTTCACTCAGCCACCGCATTGATCGCGCTCGCGATACTGACCCTCTCAAGCCTCTGCCCACCACTCCCAGACCGAGTGAACTGACCCACGGAAACGACAGGAGACCCTCTTTTTGACGACCATGTCTGACGAACACCGGCAAGACACTTCTCGCGACCAGACGGATCAATGTTCGGCCGCGCGGTCGGGCGACGGGATCCCGCGGGGGCGGCTGCGGCGAGCCGTCCCGGTCGCTGGGTTGATGGCACGCACCACGGGCGAGGCGGCGGTTACGGCGGTGCGTCGTCGTTTAGGCGGCCGCGGGGCCTCGGTGGACTTTGAGCGGGCGGCGGAGCGCTACGCCCAGCTACTCGGCCATTCCAAGGGCGCGTTGATGAAGGCCGGGCAGGCGCTGTCGTTTACCTCGTGGGATGGGATCGTGCCGCCTGAAGCGAGAGGGGCGTATCAACGGGCTTTTGCGCGGTTGCGTGAGCATGCGCCGGCGATGGCAGCCGAGATTGCTCGTGCAGTCCTTGAATCTGAGCTTGGTCGGCCGGTTGAGGCGGTCTTCGCGGAGTTTGACGCGGAGCCGTTGGCGGCCGCGTCGATTGGGCAGGTGCATCGCGCGCGGCTACACGACGGACGCGCGGTTGCGGTCAAGATCCAGTACCCGGGGGCGGCAGCCGCGATCGAGGCGGATCTCGCGAACTTGGAGCTGTTGGCGTCGTTCTTCACCCTGGTCACGAGCTTCTTGCCGCGGCGCATCGGGGTTGACCTGCGCGCGATGGCTGGTGAGGTGTCCGAGCAGATCCATGCCGAGCTCGACTACCGCCGTGAGGCTGATAACCAGCGTGCGTTCGCCGACTTCTACCGTGGGCATCCGTTCATCCATATTCCTGAGGTTGTGGATGAGTTCTCGACGCGCCGGGTGCTGACCCAGGAACTTGTCGAGGGGTTGACCTACGAACAGGCATGCGCGGCGGAGGAGTCGCTGCGCGAGGGGCGGGCGCAGGCGGTGCTGCGTTTCAACCAGGGGTCGATCAAGACTTTCGGGATCGTCAACGTTGACCCGCACCCGGGCAACTACCGCTTCCACCCTGACGGGACGGTCAGTTTTCTGGACTTCGGGTGTGTGATTCGTATGCCACCTCAGCGTTTGCAGCAGCTCGTGTGTCTGCAGCGAGCTTCGCTGCGCGGCGATGTGCAGGGCGCCTGGCAAGCGGCTCTGCAGGCAGGCGTATGGCGGCAGTCCGACCCGGTCACCCCCCAAGAGGCGTTCGAGTATTGGCATGAGTCGCAGGTCATGTACTGGGGGCCGCAGCCGTTCCGGATCACCCCCGCGGTTGTCGCCGCCGCAATCGAGCGCCACCACTCACCGACCGGCCCATCAGCCAACGCCCTGCGCTACCTGCACTCGCCTGAGAGCTTCGCGCTAATCGACCGGATGGACTTCGGCGCGCTGTCAGTGATCGCCGGACTGGACGTCGCCCTGAACTGGCAAGCGATCACCCGGGAGTCCTTCGAGCACCAGCCGCCGTCCACCGAGCAATCACGCCAGCACTGGCAGTTCATCACCACCCATCACCCCGCCGCTCCGATCCGGCCCGTGGCTCTGGACGATCGGGTGACGCTCGACACGTCAGCAAGCGTCCTAGACACCCAGCGAAGGAGTACCGCGCGATGGAACTGAAGCGCGAGAAGATCGATGGTCTCCGCGTCCGTCAGTTGCGGGCGCGGGACATGCTCCGCGACGATCTGACGGACGCAGAGTTCGAGAAGTATGTTGAGCAGGTGGTGCTGACGACCACGCTTGAGAAGGCGATCGGCTGGGCGCAAGGGAATTCGATCTATCCAATGACTTTCGGGCTGGCGTGCTGCTCGATCGAGATGATGTCGATGATGGCGTCGCCGCGGGTTGACCTCGACCGATTCGGCTGGGAGGCGATGCGCGCATCGCCGCGGCAGGCGGACCTGATCATCCTCGCGGGGCGGATCTCGACGAAGATGGCGCCGATCGTGCGTCGCGTCTATGACCAGATGCTCGAGCCGAAGTTCGCGATCTCGATGGGCGCCTGTTGCTCGTCACTAGGCATCTTCAGCAACTACGCGCTCATTCCCGCCGATAAGTTCATGCCAGTTGATGTCTACGTGCCGGGCTGCCCGCCACGGCCGGAAGCACTCGTCCACGGCATTCTGAAACTGCGCGAGAAAATCCAGCACAACGCCAAACCCGGCTCGCGCGAACGCTACAAAGCAATCGGCACCGAAGAAGTCGTCGCCGACAGCGACGCTGCTGAACCGTGACAGCGATTGTCGGCGGAGGCCACCGGTGTTGGTGACCGTTTCTCCCAATTAGCTGTCCGGGTCGGGTAGCTGCCTGTTTGCGGCGTGAAGCCGTAGCTCGCGGTCTCTGGTGCGTTCGCTTGCGTCTGGCTGCTTAGACCATCCCCACGCGAGCTCCCGGTCGGTGTGGTGTCGGTGCAGGTCGCGTCCGGTGCCTTCGAGCACATCGATCGACGCTAGCGATAGAGCTCTGGTGCCGCCCATGCTGCCGCCGAGCGCCAGCGCGTCCTCGGAGAACGCGTAATAGGCGCCGAGCCTCCCGATGCGCAGCAGCTCGTCGTCGGTTATTGACACGACACGCTCGGCAAGGTCATCCTCACCATGACTGCGCAGCATCCCGGCGAGCACGTCGCGCCGGACTCCAAGCCGAGCCATGTGCCCAATCTACCGCCACCCGCTCCGTCGCCGAAACGATCTTGAGCCCAGCTGGCGAACAGCGCCGGAAGCGACCGTGTCACGCCTGAAGGGGTGAACTTCTGCGGCTTCAACCTATACCGAGTTCTTTGACTTGTACGTGGGCTCGCACCAGTTCGTGTTCAGATGGCTTTGGTTTGAACGCGAGCTGGTCGCGTAGCTTCGTGAGGGTCTGGCTGCTCATCGGTTCCTGTTGATGTCGTAGAGCGTTTTCGGTCTGCCAATCGTCCCGGATGCGGGTTCACGGAACGAGTGCAGGATCCCCTCGCTTTCGAGCGCTGTGAGTAGCTGCGTTAGTCGCGGGCGCGAGAGACCGATGCTGCGTTGCAGGTCGTTGTCGCTGGCGCTCACGGCGCCATGGTTCCAGATCTCGGCGACCCGCATCCCGCCAGCCCGGCCGGCTGTTGCTTGACCAAGCTCGATTAGTCGGTTCTGCAGCGGCTGATTCGGGGTGACGATTTGAGCTCCGGGTGTGGCTCTCCGCCGAAGCATCTCGACTGCGGCTTCAGGTGCGAACAGCTCCAGCTCGATCCGGGCGTCGAAGAACGCGTCTGCTGGCGGCCGTGAGAGCACCTCGGTCTCAACCGCCGGCCGTACCGCGGCTGTGAACCAGAGGGGCAGCTGCCAGAGCTCGTCGCGGAGCTGACCGAAGAGCACCGCCGCTTGCTCTGGGGAAGGGTCGTCGATCAGCGCGACCAGGACCTCCGGTGTCTGAGCGAGCCGCGCGTCGACGAAGATCGCCCCGGGCAAGTTGGTGTGGAGGCTGCTCGCATTCCCGCGGATCTTGTAGAGCAGGCTGGTCTTCCCAGATCCAGGCTCTCCGACCAGCAGCGTGTTGTCTAGCTGGAATGCGGACCGCTCAGCCCGCTGGCGTGACTGGTCGCTCACGAACAGCTCCAGGTCCGCAGCCGCCTCTCGCGATTGCCCCAGCGCACCAGTTCGATCGCCAGCTGCTTGACCCGCCGGTAGGTAGTTGGAAGCTGTCGCCACGGCCGCCACGATCCGTCGTCGTGTTGCGGCGTTCCTGTCACAAGTTCGGCGCTAGCGTCAACTCGTAGCCGTATGGCTGGCGTTCATGACGATGACGCGGTGCTGGTGGCGCGGGTCGCGCGTGGCGATAGGGCTGCGTTCGAGGTGGTCTATGACCGCTATCTACCGTTGGTGTTGCGCTGGTGCTTGCGTGAGACCGGCAATCGCGAGGTAGCGGCGGATCTCGCGGCTGAGACCTTCGCCGCAGCGCTGATCGCCTCGCCGCGTTATCGCTCCGGCAAGGGCTCTGTGGGCACGTGGCTATTGGGGATTGCGCGCAATAAGCTGCGTGAGAGCTGGCGGCGTCGCCAGATCGAGGATCGCGCGCGACGCCGGTTGGGCCTTGATCCGGTGGTCTTCGGTGAGGATGACTTCGAGCGGGTCGAGGAGCTGACAAGCCTCGATGCCGGGGTCCTTGAGCTTCTGGAGACCTTGCCGGAGGCGTTGCGAAAGGCTGTCTCGCAACGGGTCATCGATGAGCGCTCCTACGAAGGGATCGCGCAGGATCTGTGCTGTTCGGAGTCTGTAGTACGTCAGCGCGTCAGTCGTGGTCTGCGGACCCTGAGGTCGGAGCTGGAGGAGCGATGAGCGATTACTTCGCCACGGTCCGCGAGGGGCTGGGAGATGCTGTGGAGCGCCGGCAGCACCGGCACTGGTATGCGCGCCTCAGGGTTGCGCACGGACGTGCGCTTGCCGTGGTGCTGACCGCGCTGGTGGTTACAACCCCTGCTGTTGGTGCGGTCTCGGATTGGTTTGGCTTCGGCAGGCCCGACGCGACGCCTCGGCAGCAGCCGGGCAGCCTCTTTGGGGTCGTCAAGCCGGGAGGATCGCGGCTGCTGCCGATCCGGGTCGCCGATCCCCAGGGTGGCCCTGCGTGGGGGCTCAGGCTGGTGCGGACCGATCGCGGTAACACCTGCGTGCAGTTGGGTCGAGTCGAGGACGGGAAGCTGGGCTCGCTGGGGATCGGCGACGCTTGGAACAACGACCACGAGTTTCACATTCTCACCCCGAACGCGACCTATGCCGATGAGTGCGGCAGCACCGACGCCGCGGGCTACGGCTACCTCAGTTTTGACGCGCTCAACCAGAGCGCAAGCGCCAACCCGTCCAGCGACGCAACGCCTGGATCGCAGTCGAGTGGCTGCAAGCTGCGGGGTGTGGGCGGGCCGGCTTCGTGGCCGTACTGCCCTGCCGGCAGCGAACGGATGATCTTCTTCGGCCTGCTTGGACCCGACGCGACCAGCATCACCTACCGGAAGCCCGATGGCGAGCTCGCGACCGAGCGCACCGTCGGCGGCGTCGGCGCCTACCTGCTGGTGTTCACCTACGACGATGAGGCATGTCACGCTTACTCCGAAGTTGGCGCTTACCAGGCCGGGTGTGACGGCATCCGTGGAGCTGGTGTGAGCCCCGATAAGTGGGGCGCGGTCACGAAGATCTCTTATCGCGACGGTCGCAGCTGCAGCGTCGCTCCGTCAGCGCGACTGGTCGCGGACTATGACGCGTTCAATCGCCGGACCGCGGCGCTGCCCAAGCTCTCGACTCAACGTCAGCGCTACGACCGGTATGACCGGCTTTGGAGTGCTTTCCTTCGTCGTGAGCATCTGACCGCCAGGCAGTTCGACCGTGAGATGCAACCGAAGTGTCCGCCCGTGGGTTGGGTGGCGGCCACGCAGCGGCGAGTCACGGTGGCTGAAGTCGCGACGCCGATCCATCTGCGGGTGTTCCCGGCCGGCACGTACGCGTGCCCAGCCAACAAGCTGCATCTACCCGATGGCTGCAACTACCCGAACATGCGCCAAGGTGTGCAGCTGCCATCGAGCCGAGTGATTCCGGTGGAGTGGAGCTTCACCGCCCGCCGACCCGTCACAACCACCCGCAGCTGGTACTCGTGGTCGTTGCAATACCCCGATGGCAGCGGCTGTGGCGGCGGCGAAGGAACGACGACCTACAAGCGGATCCGTGCCGGCCAAACGCTGCGCTATTCGACCTTCATAGACCCCAGATGCCACGGCACCTATCACCTGACCGTCGGCTACATGCAAGACGCACCGCCCGGCGTCCTCAAAGCCGGCGGCGGCGCGATCGCGACCGGACGCGACGGCTCAATCGTCGTCGGCCGGGCGACCTTCACGATCCGCTAGCCGCTCGCCTGCGGCAAGGCTCAGACATCTCAAGGTTGAAGGTTCGATTCCTCCACGGCCCATCGAAAGCCCCGTTGAGTGGGGCTTTCGTCGTTTCTCGCCCTGGCTTGTGCCAACTCTGTGGAGTACGCAACGGGGCCTGAGGGCGGGTGTAGGATCGCCACCATGGCGCGAGGGACAATGCCATCGTCGGGATGTAAGCCGTCATCTGCGGGTGGCTTGGTACGGATCGGGACAAGCCGCTAGGTACTGGTCGTGGCGGCGTATGGAGACCGGACGCGCAACTCGAGAGCAGCCGATTGGCTGGCCACTGTCGGCGGTCTGACGATCGCATTCAACTATTCGACAGGCGATGAGCTGATCGCGCTTATCGTCACGGTTTGGCGTCGTGGCTAACGTCCCGAGTATGAGGATTGACGGTCACTACGACCTCAAGTCGGACATTGCATGGCTGCGATTCGAGGACTATGACCCAAGCGTCGTGATCTCGGAGGAGGCCGATTTCGGCCTGCGCGAGCTCGACCCGGCCAACCGCCACCTCGTCGGCCTCGAGTACTGGCAGGCCAGCAAGCGTCTGCCGAGTGACCTGCTCGCGATGCTGCCCGCTCCGTCTGTCGGCGTGGCCAGCTAGGCCGCGCCGCGAATCAGTTTGTAGGCCGTTGGCTGGGAGCTCTTGTTGCGCGCCGCAAGCGCAGTTGCCGAGCGGGGCCACAGCAGCGTTACGCGTCCGGAGCGCGGATCGCGATACCAGCTTGAACAGCCGCCCTCGAGCCAGACGGACCCGCGCGGCAGGTCGTTGATTTCGCGCCGGTAGGACGCCGGCGGCGGTCGCCGTCACCGGCGCCAGCGCGCTCGGTTCAAGCGTGACGTTGTCAGCCGATAGCGTCGGGTAGTACTCGTCGGAGAACGGGATCCGCTTGCAGCCGATCTCGTAGTCGGGGGTCAGCGCCCGGCGCAGCGCAGACATCTTCATACCTCGTGGTGCGCTGGCGGATCGGCGCCGCCGTGATGGCGGCGATCAGCTCGCTGTAGTCGTCGTCGACTGCGGCAGGCAACGGTCATCGCATGCAGATCTCGGTGGCACCCAGCCCACGGCCTCGACCACCAACTCGGTGAGGCGCCGTCCGTGTCCAGCAGCGCCACATAGCCCTCGTCCGGCGACTCGGCCGGCGTCCGCTCGAGCAGCTGAGGCCAGCTGGCTCAACCTAGTGACGAAGTGGCAGTGCAAAGCTGAAGTGACCGACCACGACCGATCCGTCGCTGCCTGGCATCTCGTCGCTGTCGTTGCCGTTCCTACCGGTGTTCTGCATGTAGGTGATCGTCCCGTGATAGACCCCGCGGGGGGCGCTATCTGCTTGCGGCCCGGTGCCCGGGATTGCTTCCGACATCGTGAATGTGACCCGCTGCCCGCGGCGGACGTCGGCCTGGGTGCGGTTGCCCTCGCCGCCGTGGTTGCCAGGTTTGGTGATGTTCCATTCGTAATAACTGTTCGAGCTCGCAACCGGCTGGCGGGCGATGAAGCTGACCCTGACCAGTGCGAACAGTGGCCCACTGACGCCCGCACTGCTTTCGTAATAGGCCGTGTAGCCCTTTCGGATGCGGCGGTCACAGACGACCGTGCTGTCGTCCACCGAGTTCTTAGACCACGGGCCCTTCGAGCAGAAGCGCCTGCCTTCGGAGATGCTCACGTGCAGCGGTGTGGCGACATCGGCGGGTGTGAGACGTTGTTGCTTTGCGGCGACCCAGCCAACCGGTGCGCACTGCGGCATGACGGCCTGGGTCCAATCTTTGGAGGTTAGGTGGTGCGCCGCAAGGAACTTGGCGAAGCGGGCACGCGCCTGTTTGGCGGTCTCGTTCTTGTAATCACGTGAGGCGGCAGTGAATCGTTTGTACGCCGCCGCGAGGTTGGACGGGGGCTCGTCGCTACACGTCTTGCCGTTCTGATACGTGACGCTTGTCACCACGGTGGGCTGTTGCAGGTCTGCACCATCGCCCGTCCCATTGCTCTGACATCCTTCGCCGCCGCCCATCAAGGTGGTTGTGAAATCAGCGCAGTTCGACCTCGTTTCCCTGAGCACGATCAGGTAGGCGCCAACGCCGCCGACAGTCTTTTCGGTCTTGGTCTGTCCTGAAGGTGTTTTGTAGGTGATGCTCTTGGCGTCTGGCCCGAGCAGCCCGGCGAAGATCGTGCGCATGCTGTGGGATGGACAGGCCGGGCTCTTCAACCTGCGCGCCCGCACCCGCTCCAACATCTTCTTCAGCGTGGCCGGCAGCTTCCTGCCGATTCCGAGGAGGGCGGTTGGGGTCACGCTCACGAACGGGTCTCTGCACCGATCCGCTGACCCGCCACTTGAGTTGTAGAGCGGCACGTCCACGCTCGCGGGCGCACCGTGAGCCGCCTGGTTGACGAACCCGAAGCCTGCGGCGTCCGTCGCTCCACAGATGTCGGCCAGGCTGTCGTTCGGGCTGATCAGGTGGAACTCGTGGTCATCTCCCCACGCGCCATCGATCCCGAGAGCGCCGATCTGACCGTGTTCCACGCGTCCAACCTGGATGCACGTATCGCCCCTGGTGGTTCTCACCAGTCTGACTCCCCACGCGGGTCCACCGTCCGGGTCAGCGACCCGGATCGGGAGCAAGCGATCGCCCTTAGTCAGCACCTTTCCCAAGCCGCTCGTGGCAGGGTCGTGGTAATACACATCAGGTTTTCCGGCGCTGAACCAACCAGATCCGGCGCCCACTGCCGCGACCGCCGGCGCCGCGATCACCAGCGCGGCGATCACAATCGCAAGTCCGCGGTGTCGTATCGGCAGCCGCAGCCGCCGATACCAGCGCAGATGCACGCGCTGTCGCACAACTTCCCGGAGATCGTGTTCGAGTTGGTCGAAGTAGTCGTTCATCACTCTTCCAACTTCGATCTGAGAGTTCTTAGGCCGCGGCTGACCCGCTGGCGCACGACCGCAGGTGAGCAGCTCAACTCGGTCGCGATCTCGTCGTAGGACCGCTCAGCGACTACGTGCTGCAAGACAGCCTCGCGCTGATCCTCGGGAAGCGTCTCGACAAGCGCAACGGTTCTCGGGTCGAGGCTCACCAGTTCGTCAATGCGCTCCAAGCTGGCGTCGGTCAGTTCGATCGGGCTCAGACCAAGCCGGCGTCGGGCTGCATCCTCAACGCGCTTACGGCGTCGACTCTCGCGCAGCTTGTTCTTGGCGATCCCGAGCAACCACGCTCCGAAGGACCCTTGGCCGGATCTGTAACGCGGCAGCGCGATCAGCGCTGCAGCAAACACCTCGGATGCCAGGTCAGCCGCAACCTCACGGTTCCCGGTCTGCGCCAGCGACCAGCGCAGCACCAACGGGAGGTAGCGACGGTACAGCGTCGCAAACGCTGCGTCATCGCCGCGCACGACGCGCGCAGCCAGGCCAGCATCTTCCTCGGTCGCCTCAGCCATTCACCAGTACTTGACCGTAACCCCAGATGTGTGACGGCCGCCGCCGTCGCGGTGGCCGGTGGCGACCCATGCGGAAGCGTTCAGCAGCTCGCCGATCTTCTTGAACGTCGGCATCAGATGCGGCGCGCTCAGCGATACGGGCATGTCCTCGCGCAGCGCTCCGGTCGCGCTGTTACCGCCGTAAACGCCGATGACGCTCGCGACGCTCGCATGTCGCGCCCCACTCCCGTGCCGCGGCGATGTCAGGCGAGCTTCAGCGGTATCTGGCCGTACGGGTCGAGGCGGTAGACGAGTGAGACTCGGTGAAAGCCGTCGGCGATGTCGGCCGACTTCTTACCGCTGAGCACGAGCACGGGACTGAGCGGCTTGCCCTCGATGACCTTGATCAGGTCCTTGATGACGCCGGGATCATCAAGCGAGGCGGGCGTCAGTCCCGAGGCCCGGAGGATGTCGTTGGCGCGGCGAGTGGTCAGCTCCGCCGCGCGCAGCCGCTTGACCGCCTTTGCCACGGCGTCCTCATCGAGCTTGAGCGACAGATAGGCCTCGGCAGCCTTGTAATCGTGGTCGGCGACATGATCGGCCCATTTGATCTTGACCCCGGGTTCGATCTCGTCTGCGTCCGCGCTGATCTTCGCCATCACATCACCACCTCAGCCGCCGGCTGCCTTACGGGCGGTGGCATCGGCACCGCCGCCACCGCGGAGTATCACCGCCGACCCGACGGCGATCACCGCGCCCAGAAGCGGGCCGGCGAGGTACACCCAGTACGCATGCCAGTCGCCGCTCACCAGAGCCGGGCCGAAGGAGCGGGCGGGGTTCATCGAAGTACCGCTCACCGGTGCTGCCCAGAGCCCGGCGAGCGCGATATAGCCGCCGACCCCGAGAGCGCCGATGGTGCCGACATTCTGGGCGGCGGATGCAGTGCCAAGGACCACGCTGACGAGCGCGAAGGTGAGCGCGATCTCAATCAGGCACGCCTGCCAGGGTTGGTAGCCCGGACCTGGCAGCGTCGCGCCGAGGTGATACACGTTGCCGAACAGGGCCAGCAGGAACAACGATGCCAGCGTCGCGCCGAGCAGCTGGACGGCGATGTAGCCCGGGACTCGCTTCCACGGGAAATCACCACGCAGCGCGAAGGCGATCGACACCACCGGATTCAGGTGGGCGCCTGACACGGCGCCCATGAAGAGGATGATCGCCATCACCATCAGGCCGGGCGCAACCACCGCTGCCGAGAGGCTGATCTGACCCCTAGCGTGGAGGATCCCGCCACCGGCAGCTGCGAGCACGAGGAAGAAAGTCCCTAAGAGCTCGGAGAACAGCCGGCGGTATTCGCGGTGCGGATCCTTGAACTCTGCACGCGACCCGTACGCGAGCATCGACAGATGACGCGCACGTTGCGGATCGTGTGTCGGGAGCAGGGAGGACCCGGGTTCTGGCAGCGTCGTCACAGACGGAGTCTCCCACGTGCCTCGGCGCGATCTTAGACGAGCGTTTGCGGCACCGGTGTCGTCGGGCGGCGGACGTCGCCGGCGGGGCTGGCGATGGTCAACAGCAGTCCGAGCGCGGGCAATGCGGCGGCCGCGAGGCTGACGCCGGTCCATCCGTCGTGGCGATAGAGGATTCCGGCTAGGGCGGAGCCGACGGCGCCACCGCCGAAGACGCTGCCCATGAACAGCCCGTTGATGCTGGCGCGTGCCGCGGGGCGCAACTCGAAGATCCGACGCTGGCTGGGGACCTGGTGGCCGGCCATGCCAAGGTCGAGCAGCACTCCGCCGAGCCCGAGCAGCACGACCTGGTGCTGGCCGAGACAGGCGACGAGCATCGCGACGGTGGCGATCGCGAGCGCCGTCGGGAACAGCACGCGGCTGTACCCACGGTCGGCCAGCCAGCCGGAGATCGGCAGTGCGATCGCGCCGGTGGCGCCGACCAGGGCGAACAGACCGACTCCGGCCTGGCTGAAATGGTGGTGGCCGATCAGCTCGTAGGCGATCGCCGTCCAGTAGGCGCTGAAGCCGGCGAACAGCAGGCTCTGGCAGACGGTGCGCACGCGGAGCACCGGGTAGCTGCGGACGAGATCGACCAGCGAGACCAGCGCGCGCGAGTAGTGTGCCGGCGCGGGTGTTCTGGTCGGCAGCATCACGCGCAGCAGCAGCGAGCTGAGCACCATCAGGCCGGCGGAGATGAAGAAGATCGTCCGCCAGCCCCACAGGTCGGTGACCAGGCTGGACATCGTGCGGGCGAGCAGCACTCCCAGCGTGATGCCGCTGCCAATCCGCCCGACGATCCGGCCCCGCGATGCTGCGGGGGTCAGGGCGGCCGCGAACGGCAGCAGGATGTGCGCCACCACGGACGTCAGGCCGAGCACCACGGAGGCGACCAGGAACACGCTGAGGTTGGGCGACGCTCCGGCGGCGGCCAGCACGACGGCGGTCACCAGCACCATGCGCGAGGCCAGCGCCCGGTTCTCCAGCATGTCGCCCAGTGGCAGCACCAGCACCAGCCCGGCGGCGTAGCCGATCTGGGTCAGGGTGACGACCAGCGTGACGGTACCCTCGGTGGTGTGGAGGGCCCTGGCGAGCACGTCCAGGATCGGCTGCGCGAAGTAGATGTTCGCCACCGCCAGCCCGCAGACGACCGCGAGCACGAGGGTCACCGCCGCTGAGACGCCCTGCTCGCCGGTCACGCCGATACCCGGCTCATGCTTGTTCTGCGCCGCGCCGATGACCTCACCATAACAGATCAGTGCTCTGTTATTAGCGGAACGGTGATCTGTCATCTGGCTTGTGCGCCACGCCTCGGCCGCCTCCGCCGATCGACGCTGTGCGCTCGGCTGAGATTGCTACGGTGGCAACATGGCAGCTACGCCAGGCAGCTTTCAGCGCGCCCGACGGCCCGAGCAGATTCAGCAGCGGCGGGAGTCGATCCTGACTGCGGCAAGGTCCCTGTTGCAGAGCCAGCCGATCGCCGAGGTGAGCCTGCGTGAGCTGGGTGATGAGGTCGGCCTGGCGATGTCGAACGTGCTGCGGTACTTCGACAGCCGCGAGGCGATCTTCCTGGAGCTGCTCGATGCCGCCTGGCGATCCTGGCTCGACCTGCTCGGACCCGAGCTGCGCGCGGCGGTCCGCGGCCAACGGACCGCGGGACCGGCCCGCGCTCGCCGCGCCGCCGTGACCGTGACCGAGTCGCTCGTCGATCAGCCCCTGCTCTGCGAGCTGCTCAGCGCCCAGGCGACCGTGCTCGAGCGCAACATCAGCCTGGACTATGCCCGCGACTTCAAGCGGCGAGTGCTCGGCCACTACGACCGCCTCGCCGGCCAGCTGCGCGAGGCGCTGCCGACACTCGATCCCCCCGCCTCACTGCACTGTGCCCGCGTGATCGTGGCGCTCACCGCCGGCCTCTGGCCTTACGCGCATCCGACTCCCGCGGTTGCCGCCGCCCTCGCGGAGCTGGGGCGGCTGCCGCCGCAGGAGAACTTCCCCATCAGTCTCCGCCAAGCGCTGGAGTACCAACTCATCGGCGCGGCCGATCAAGCCTGACCCACGGCCGCGCGGATTTCTCGCTGCCGCTGGCTTACCCCTTGCGTGGTCGCGACAGGGCCAGGGCGGGGATGATCATGATCACCGTGAGGCCGAGCGACCACCAGAACGCGGTGCCGAAGGCAGCCGCTTGGCCCGGCAGGCCGGCAGCCGCGTGAGTGCGTATCTGGGTGGCGACGATCATGGCGAGGATGGCGGTGCCGAAGGAACCGCCGACCTGTTGGGCGATCCGGGTGACGGTGCTGGCGTGGGGTACTTGTTCGGGTGCCACTTCCAAGTAGGCGGCGGCCATGACGGGGATGAGCACGGCGCCGAGGCCCGCGCCGCGCACGACGAGGCTAAGGACCTATCCCGGTAGAGGGTTTATGTGAGTCGGCTCGAATCTCTTGGTTGATGTCGTTGTGGGGTGTCGATCGGGAGGTTCTGGTGGGACTTGTTGACCGTGATGATGGCTGGCGGTTGC
>Ga0255363_100179_pt1 | contig 13389 bp, 11 predicted proteins | sample GFST100metaG_FD_186007 | JGI IMG/M metagenome (GOLD analysis project Ga0255363, IMG submission 186007) | Peat soil microbial communities from Stordalen Mire, Sweden - G.F.S.T100 | ecosystem: Environmental > Terrestrial > Soil > Wetlands > Peat | place: Sweden: Norrbotten County, Stordalen Mire... | reverse complement strand
ACCAATTCAGCAAACAACGTGGTGAGAACTGAATTGCCTCTTGACGAGATTAGAGAATTGACAAGATGAATGATAGGGGCGCGCATGAAGAACATGCGGCGCACGGCGGGATGCACGCCGCTCATTCAGGGCTTTCATCTCCAGCCCCGAAGGAAGCGGGGTCACCCCACTCCCGCCATGAGGGGCACCAAGTAGCTGATTTTCGACGGCGATTTTGGATCTCGCTCCTTGTCACGATACCCGTTCTTGCCCTCTCTCCGTCGATTCAGTCGTTTGCAGGCGTCGGTGAGGCACTCCGCTTCCCGGGCGACCAATACGTCCTTTTCATTTTGGCATCGTTTGTGTATTTTTACGGTGGATACCCTTTCCTGAAAGGGATTGTCACTGAGCTTCGCGCTCGCCTGCCCGGCATGATGACGCTCATCGCAGTTGCCATCAGCACAGCCTATCTGTACAGCACTGCGATCACCTTCGGCTTAAGCGGAGGCGTCCTTTTCTGGGAGCTGAGTACCCTGATCGATATCATGCTCCTTGGCCATTGGATTGAGATGCGTTCAGTTATGGGCGCGTCGAAAGCCATTGAGGAGCTGGCGAAGCTCATGCCATCTGATGCCCACAAGCTGTTTCCGGATGGGAGCGTGCTCGACGTCCCCTTGAACTCACTCGCTGTCGGGGACTACGTCCTCGTGAAGCCGTGGGAGGGAGTCCCTGCCGACGGCGAAGTCGCCGAGGGAGAGACCTCGGTAAATGAATCGATGCTTACCGGGGAGTCCAGACCGGTGACGAAAAAACCAGGAGCGACTGTCATCGGGGGGGCCATTAACGGGGAAGGATCAGTTACGATCGAGGTCAAGAAGACCGGCAAAGACTCGTTTCTTTCGCAAGTTATCGACCTGGTGAATGAGGCACAGGAGAGCAAGTCACGGACACAGAATCTTGCCGACCGTGCGGCGCTGGCACTCGTCACCATTGCCCTCTTAGGGGGCGGGATAACGTTTCTCGTATGGCAACTGGTCATCAAAACGAGTGTCGACTTTAGTATCGAGCGGGCAGTAACGGTGATGGTCATTGCTTGCCCGCACGCGTTGGGCCTCGCGATACCGTTGGTTGTCGCCATTTCGACAGCGCTCGGGGCGCAAAACGGGCTCCTCGTTAGAAATCGTGCCGCTTTCGAGCAGGCGAGGAACATACAAGCGATCATCTTCGACAAGACTGGAACGCTGACCGAGGGTCGTTTTGGCGTGACCGATGTCGTTGCCTTCGCTGGTGACACCGACGAGCAAGCTCTTTTGTCATACGCCACAGCGCTGGAGGTACGGTCCGGCCACCCTATCGCACAGGGGATTGCCGCCTCTCGGGCAGCCGGGGCGTCACTACACGCGGCATCGGTTCGGGCGCTGCCGGGCAAGGGCATAGAAGGCACGGTTAACGGCAAAATGGTGCAGGTAATCAGTCCTGCCTACCTAAAGGAGCAGCATTTCACAGTGACCGATGCACGAGTAGACCGCTTGAAGGCTCAGGGCAAAACGGTGGTGTTCGTGATCATCGATCAGGCGTTGGCCGGTGCCATTGCACTTGCCGACATCGTCAGACCGGAATCAAGACGGGCAATCACGGCGCTCAAAAAAATGGGCATACGAAGCCTCATGCTCACGGGCGACAACCGGCAAGTGGCCCAATGGGTGGCAGAGGAGGTGGGGCTTGACGACTACTTTGCTGAGGTTCTGCCAGGGGACAAGGTCGCGAAAATTAAGGAGGTGCAGTCACAGGGCCTCATCGTTGCCATGGTCGGCGATGGGGCCAACGACGCCCCCGCCCTGGCACAGGCCGACGTGGGCATTGCCATCGGAGCGGGCACCGACGTCGCAGTAGAGGCCGGCGATATCATACTCGTCCGGAATACGCCCCTTGACGCCGTCACCGTTATCGAGTTGGCTCGCAGCACATATCGAAAGATGGCACAGAACCTCGCGTGGGCGACCGGCTACAACGCCTTTGCCATACCGCTTGCCGCAGGAGTCCTTTATCCATTTGGCGTTGTACTGACGCCGGCCGCAGGCGCGGTGCTTATGTCTGCGAGCACCGTGATCGTGGCGATCAACTCGCGGTTCCTTAAGCTGGCAAAATAGGAATAAAAACGTTGGGGCGAGTCAGTCCTCCATCAAATCTGCATTGTGCGTGTCTCCTCACGCTTCCCATATTCTATCTGCTAAGCGTCAGCTTGAGGCTATACGGGCTGCTTCAGTTCAAAGGGGGCTGGCCCCACGTAAACCACAGCTTTCAAAAGCTAGTACTTCGCCTGCACTCTCTGCCTTCGAGGCCGCGTGTGGCGATGAGGCCGCGGTTTCTGATTTGCAGCGCTGGCTTGATAGTCTGGGCCGCTTTGGAGCGCAATCAAGGGTCTCTTGAGATGTATGACACTATGTCTGCAAAAGTAAAAACCCTTTAACCGACCTGCGTTACATTACATCTCTTTTTTTGGTTAACACGCGTGATGATACCCCCCCGTTTGAGATTATGAAAAGCTCCTGAAGGACACAGTCGTTGCATATAGCTCGTCTAGTTCGATGCTGACATACCAAGCTTCAAAAAACGCGGACCCCAAAAGTCGTTGGTGCGATCCTTTAACCACGTCGTTCACGCTCGCTCTTCAAGCTTTAGTCGCTCTATTGACGAAACGGTTCTGCCCGATTATGAGGAGCTTTGCGACCATTTAATGTTTCCCGAAGGCAGCAGCAAACTTCCCAATCGCCAGATTGACCCTTGACTCAAAAAAAATCGTAGAGCGACGAGTGGAAGATCACTGCAAGCAACGAGTTTCGTCATCAGATTCTTGCTTTGCGTGAAGATCGACCCGACTCAAGTTGCCAATTGTTCACATCTGCGACCTCTAAAGGGTTCAAGTGGGGAGACGGTTTCCGTGACTAGCAGTCCCTCGGCTCAGTCGCGCGGCCTTTTCGAAAGATATGTCAAACGCTCAGTCGTTGGCGTTGTACCCCCTGTCGGTCACGGGACGTGCTGGGCGGGAGAAGATAATACCCAGCACGCTCGTGGGCACTTCTTAGTTTGGCCACTGTAGAGGTGTGGGCTGCTATAAGGTGCCCCTAATATTTAAGTCTATTGGATTTCTTTTGATATAATTTTGGAATCTTAAGAGACTTAACGGCGCTGCGCGTGAGTCTAGATAGATCTACTAGAGAGAAGATCACCCACTAAGATATTCACTCGTAGCAGCTCACGCGACCGTACAGCGCAGCGGGCGCAGAAATAAACTTAAAACAAAGATAAGCAGACGTAGCCGTGTCCTTCCAGAACCGTGTTTGCATGAATATCTTTGTAAGTTAAACGTTATTACTATTATCCTAAAAGTGTGTTTTTCGTAATACTATTCGATAGTTTTTTATAACGATCGATACATTCCAAAATGGTGATTTAATTGCATATGCCAGATGGCTATTTGGGACCGAATACGTACATACCTTTTTGGATTATTATGATCCCGATTTGGTATTGGGCGGGAAGATGGCTACGCACGAACCTCAGAACAAAACAGGTGCCGTATCTGGCACTTGCAGCCGCTTTTTCGTTTGTCATCATGATGTTCAACGTGCCCATACCCGGGGGGAGTACAGGACACGCAGTCGGCAGCGCGTTGGTCGCAATCATATTGGGGCCGTGGGCGGCAGTCGTAACGACATCCGTGGCCCTTCTCATACAGTGCTTGCTTTTTGGTGACGGAGGGATTACGACTTTTGGCGCGAACTGCTTCAACATGGCCGTGGTCATACCCTTCGTCGGGTTCTATACCTACAAGTTCATCGCCGGAAAGACGAAGATCACCGACCGTCGGAGAATCATTGGCTCGGCAGTTGGTGCGTGGCTAGGCTTGACATTAGCTGCGGCCTGCGCTGGCTTTGAGATGGGCATCCAGCCTATAATTAATGTCTCATCCACCGGCGTGCCACTGTACATGCCGTATGGGCTCGACGTAACTGTGCCGGCAATGGTGTTCGGGCACGCGTTCTTCTTCAGCATTGTCGAAGTGATTATTACGGCAGTGGCGTTCACCTACATTGCACGGAACGATCCAACCATCATATGGAACTACAAAGCAATAGAAGCTGCATCACAACCAAGGGTTACCGCGGCAGCAGCTTGACACGAGGTGAACGTCATGGAAAAGGTTTTAAGAAATTTGCTGATTTGGTTGGGAATACTCGTCGCCCTGGTGCCCCTCGGCATAATCGCAAGCGGCACTGCATACGGTGAGTGGAGCGTCGATGAGCTACAGTCGCTGATCGGGTACGTCCCAGCCGGTTACGCCAATCTGCAAGGTTTGTACAATGCTCCAATACCGGATTACGGTACCGACTGGGCGAGTTCCTTCCTTGGCCAGAGCTTGGGATACTACGCAGCGGCAGTCATAGGGGTATGTCTCCTTGGAGGATTATTTTACCTGATCGGAAGACAGTTAGCAAAAGGTAAGGAAGACACGGCCTAGAACAATGAACCAATAATGAATAGTCAAAAGCCTATTCATTATTCTCATCTTTTTTGTGTGACTTTTGTGGCTAGAAGTAATACTTTTCTAAAAGAAGTGGTACACATCAAGCAGTGAATAAAATGGGCAAACAATTGGAGCGTACATGCGTGTCTTTACCTAGCGATCTCTTGAATCGATTCGACGAGATTATCGAGAAGCGCGGCTACTCGTCTCGCTCAGAGGCATTGCGAGATTCCATAAGGAATTACATTGTGAATTACGAGTGGATGAATGAGGTCCAGGGCGAACGGGTAGGCGTCATCTCGCTTGTTTACGAGCACGACCAGCGAGGGCTGACTGATGACCTGACTGAGATACAGCACCGCCACATAGGGCTGATCACGTCTTCCGTGCACGTGCATTTAGACCACGAGAATTGTTTGGAGATAATCGTTTTGCACGGTGAAGGTGATGCTATCAGACACGTCGCTGAAACCGTGATGGCACTCAAGGGCGTCAAATATGTCAAGCTTAACGCCATAGCGCCAGGCACCAACTATCGACAACTCCCATGATACCCGACTGGATGAACCAGACTGAGGCAGGGTCATATCACGGCGCCGCAAGTGAAGCTAAGAAAAAGGGCTTTGCGAAGAAAACAGTTGATGGCGTTCTCGGTTTCTTCCAAGAGAGTCTCATCTCCGAAGCCTTTGCAAAACGTAAAGGGCTATTGCAAAGCCTGGATCCCCGCGTAAAATTGATCTCGATGTTCGTGCTCGTTGTCGGCGTGACCTTCATGACAAGCCCCTGGGTGCTACTCGTCATCTATCTCTTGACTTTGGTGCTCGCCTATTTCAGCAAGATAGAGGTGCTTTGGTTTGTCAAACGCGTGTGGGTCTTCATTCCTATTTTTGCCGGCGTTATCGTGATACCGATACTCTTCAATGTTTTTCTAGCAGGCGACGTTTTGGTCCCGATTGCCACTCTGGGCAACGGCAGCCACTTGGGACCAATCGCGCTGCCTAGCTCTATATACATCACCCGGCAAGGCACTATCTACGTTGTTACGTTCATCCTGCGCGTTGCTGCGTGCGTATCACTCGCAATACTACTGTTTCTCACAACTCAGCGGGATTTGCTTTTCAAATCGATGCGAACGCTTTACGTGCCCAAGGTGTACGTTCTCACGATCAGCATGTGCTACAGGTATATCTTCCTGCTCTTGGACACAATAGCGGATCTTTTTACGGCCAGAAGGAGCCGACAGATCGTAAGCCTGCCCCTGCGGGAAGAGCAAAGGTGGGTAGGCGGACGTGTTGGTTACATGCTCGTGAAATCGCTGGACATGAGTGACAAGGTACACGAAGCTATGATCTCTCGGGGCTTTAATGGCGACGTGAAACTCATGCACGACAATGTCATGCACCACCGGGATTACGTGGCGATCGTAACCGTCCTCGCGTGCTGCGTGATCCTGGCGCTCATCTCCCGTAGTATCATCAGCATCTGAAGTTACAAAGAAGGCCCTATTATGCAGAAAATCTTCGATTTGCAAAACGTATCTCATTCGTACTTGGATAAGTTCGAGGCGTTGAAGGACATAAACTTAACAATGACCGCGGGAGAGCAGATTACGATTATCGGTGCCAACGGCAGTGGAAAATCAACGCTTCTCTTAATATTGGACGCGCTGATATACGCGACGTCTGGCGAAGTTTATGCGTTCGGCAACCCGGTGACGGAAGAGCGTTTCAACGCGCTCGAAGACAACGAATTCGCTCGGTATTTCCGAACAAAGGTCGGCTTCGTGTTCCAGAACCCGGATGTCCAGCTATTCTCTTCTACCGTCTTCGACGAGATCGCTTTTGGCCCGCTCCAGCTAGGCCTGCCGCGAGAAGAGGTTATAAAACGAACTGAAGAGGTAATAACGATGCTGGCCCTCTCTAACTTAAGGGATCGAGCACCACATACCTTGAGCGGCGGCGAGAGAAAGAAGGTTTGCATCGCCTCGATACTCTCCATTAACCCCGACGTCTTGTTGTTGGATGAGCCTACTGGAGGGCTGGACCCACGCACGCAATTATGGCTGACTGAACTCCTCCAGGATCTGGCAAAAGCGGGAAAAACGATCATCACGGCCACCCACGATATGAACATCGTCGAACAGATAAGTACGAGGTCAATTGTCTTCGGCGAGGACCACACCATCAGAGCGGACTCCAGCAGCACTGAGGTCATGAACGATCACGAACTATTGTTGTCTGCGAACCTTATTCACGAACACATGCACTGGCACGGCGAGCTGCTGCACGAGCACCTGCACCCGAGCGAGGGAGAGCACCATCACGAGCAGTAAGTCGCTCATCGCGTTCGTTAAAAAGAGACTTTTGGTATCGGCGGTCGCAATAATTCCACAGCGTCTCGTGTCTTACCTATAATACACGATTAGTCATGGCTGAGACCACCATTACTTTCAAAGTACGCGGCATGACCTGCACGATGTGCGCGCTTGCCATTGAGAGGCAACTCTCACGAGTGCGAACGTCAACTTTGCTTTGGGGAACGCAACGGTGACGTATGATCCGAAGAGGATACCCCCGAAGCAGCTCGTGCAGGCGATACGGGATGTGGGGTATGATGTCGACATAGAACGAGCGGAGCTCGAGATAGCGGGCATTATCTGTGTTGCTTGCATTACCGCCATCGAAAACGCTCTTAACGAAGTCCCCGGTGTGATCGACGAGAGCATCAACCCCGTGAGCGCCCAAGCAGTCATTGATTACGATCCGTCCGTAGTGACCTTGGAAAAGATTATTCAGACTATCCGGAGCACGGGATATGATGTAATGGACGTTCCGCCCTTCGGAACAGAGGCCGAACTGGTCGACCGGGAGAAGGCGTTTCGGGAACGTGAGATAACACAGTATCGCAATCAGTTCATCTTTACCGTTATCTTCGAATTCCCCTTCTGTTGGGAATGCTCGCGCCCTACGTCCCTATCATTCCAACCTTCTTCATGGATCGCGTGTTCCAGTTTGCCATCAGCGCCCCGGTGATGGTCATTATCGGCTACGGCTTCTACCGGCGGGCAGTCCTCTCCATTGCACATAAGGGGGCGAACATGGACGTCCTTATCTCCATGGGGACGCTTGCGGCCTTCGCGTACAGCGTGGCGACAACGTTCATCATCCCCGGCGACACCTACTATGATGCGTCGGTCTTCATCTTTGCATTCGTTCTTCTCGGCCGCTACCTTGAGGCACGCGCCAAGGGCGAGACATCCGAAGCCATACGCAAGTTGTTGCATCTCAAGCCAGAATTTGCTAATGTAGTTAAAGATGGGGTAGAGGTGCGTATATTAGCAGATGACGTCCAAATCGGCGACGTCGTCATTATACGCCCGGGCGAGAGGATACCTGTTGACGGAGTCATTATTGAGGGGCACACTGCGATTGATGAGTCTATGTTGACTGGAGAACCTGTCCCGGCTGATAAGCAGCCCGGGGATGAGGTAATCGGGGCCACGATCAATCGCGAGGGCCTTCTCAAAGTGCAGACCACTAGGGTCGGCGCGGGAACAGCGCTCGCGCAGATTATCCACCTCGTCGAGATGGCGCAAACGTCAAAAGCTCCCATCCAGCGATTTGCAGATAGGGCTTCAAACTATTTCATTCCGGGCGTGGTGGCCGCGGCGCTTCTCACCCTCGCAGCAGCGACTTTCGTGGGAATTCCGTTCAATCTTGCCCTTTTGCGCATGGTTTCGGTGCTCGTGATTGCCTGTCCTTGTGCCCTGGGCCTCGTAACGCCTACTGCGGTGATGGTTGGCACGGGGCTAGGCGCCGAGAACGGTATCCTCATCAAGGGTGGTGAGTACCTCGAGAGCGCTGAGCACATCGACACTATCGTGTTTGATAAGACCGGAACGCTCACGAGCGGGCAACTCGCCGTCACCGACGTCGTCAGCAGCAATGCTCACGACATGCCGCTCACTGAGACGGGTATCCTCCGCCTTGCCGCAAGTGCGGAACGAGGATCGGAACATCCCCTCGCGCAGGCTGTGATCCAACGCGCCCGTGATCTGCACATCGAGACGACAGAGCCACGGGAGTTTACGGCGGTCATAGGTGAAGGGGTCATTGCCTCAGTGGATGGAACGCGGGTCCTTCTGGGCAACCGGAAGCTCATGAGCGCCCACGGCGTGGACGTTAGCCTCGAACCGACGATTCGGGAACTTGAAGCCGAAGGGAAGACGGTCATGCTGCTCGCGGTTGACCACACACTCGAAGGCGGAATTGCGCTTGCTGATACAGTACGAAAGGAGGCCGCAGGAGTCGTCACTGCTTTGCAGAGCATGGGAATTAAAACGGCGATGCTCACCGGAGACAATCAGACGGCGGCCCTTGCCATTGCACAGCAGATTGGAATAAGCACGGTGCGCTACCAGGTTCTTCCTGCAGGCAAAGCAGCGGCAATAGCCTCATTCAGGGAAGGGGGTCACGAAGTAGCAATGGTAGGAGACGGTATCAATGACGCGGCGGCATTAGCCGAGGCAGATATCGGCATTAGCATGGGAACTGGCACCGATATCGCAATCGAAGCCTCCGACATTACGCTCATAAAGGCCGATCTCGAGGACGTCGTTGCCAGTATTGAACTCTCAAAAAAGACGATGCGCACGATCCGACAAAACTTCGGGTGGGCCCTCGTCTACAACTCGGTAGGAATCCCCATTGCAGCGCTGGGGTTTCTTCGGCCTGAATTCGCTGCAGCGGCAATGGCGCTCAGCTCCCTCTCGGTCGTTGCCAACTCGTTGCGATTGCGGGGGTACAAAGTGCGACCTGACAACGCGTAATGACACTGCTGAATCTCGCGGAGCTGCAAGATTTAAGTGCAATCGCAGCAGCGCTGAGGCCGACAAGGGTTGCCCGTATTTCAAGTAGGTATTGCCAGCGCAGCTTTCAAGTAGTGTTTCAGAAGGACATCTGCACAGAAGAGTATCTGCGCAGCCTTGGCCTAAGTGAGGGGCAGATCACCGCAGTGATGTATGCTCAAGAGGGCGGAAAATCACGAACAAAAGAGTGTCAGGAAGTAACCAAATATCGAGGCAAACCGCAACAAACGATCTCACGGAGCTCGTGAACAAAGAGCTTTTTACCAGGACTAGAAAAGCAGAGAAGGGAATTACCTATCAATTGACTAAGTTTCCTAATAAATGACTAATAAATAAGCGACACTCACTTACTCTTCACTCCTTACCCCCCTTACCGTTCGTTATTTTTATCGCGTCATTCTTCTCAAATCGAAAAAATGTGATTGCGTTCTTGATGCAATTTAGCTGGATGGTACCGTGATGGCCGAGGTACCTGTTCAACCGTCAGAATCGCGGATATGCCTATTGTTTGGCGAAGTACTCGGCCACAGCCTTGAACGACTCTTTTGGTTCCCACGGCATGTCAGGATAGGTGGTGCCATGCTTGCCGTCATAGCTTTTGACTAAACTGGAGCTGCCCATGTCGAGGTCATAGCGGGGGTTGTCATCATACGGAAAAATCTGCGTAAGAAAGGTGAACACAAAAGCGCCGTCGACGCCTGCAGCATCAAGTATGCCGAGCGTCTCAATGAGTTCGCGCGCCTGAAAAGCTTCGTCGCGCACGTATTCACCCTTTAGCCGCGGCCGCACAAATCGACCAAACAATGGTATGTGGTGCAGGAACAGCGTTTTAAAGTCGACAATTCCCAATCCCAAGGCGCCTGAGGTCTCGGCGCTTTGACAGGTGCCGTTACCGAACTCTGTGATGATGACAGGCTTCCCACAAGCGAAAAGCGGCTGGAGCATTTCGACATACCGGTCTTTAACGCGCGCGTCCCGGTAATGATCAACGCCCACGAAGTCGAACAAGCTCCAATCGACCGTCTCCCATGGCAGCGACGCATACGTGACTTGGCCACGAAATACTTTCCGCACGGCCTCATGCGCTTTGGCCAAGAACGTATTGAGCGGCTCGTTATGTATGCCGGCCTCGATAGTCTCTCCGAGTAACGGATTGTCCAGCCGCTTCCTGAGCGTATTGCCCGGCACGATGTCTTGCATAAAGAGTGTCAATTCGGAACCCACGCTCAACACCAGTCGTTCCGGCCAAGACTTTGCCAGCTTCTCGGCCGCCGCTGCAGCCTTCACAATATAATTGAGGGTTTTTTCCTGACTTTTGTTCCACATCTCCGGCGAAAGCCATACTTCCAAGCCTTGTTGCAATGCGTCTTCGCTGGCCTTCATCAAACGATTGATATCTAGACCGCAAATCCTGACGGCATTGCAGTGCAGGTCATTTTTGATTATCTCCAGCTCACGGTGGACAATTTTCGGGTCAAATATAGGACGCCAGTTGCCCCCCATCACACGCCCTACGTCGTAGCAAACTCCTTTACGTTTCATTGATGTCTTACGTCCTCACTTGCCATCCCTGATTGGGCGGCATCTTTCACCTTGTTTCCGCAATATTACGGGGGATGGGCCGGCACAACCAAGGCGCGACCGATCTTGCATATCTTTTAGTGTTACAATACTCTCATCAAGTGTCTCAAACTTTTGCATTTCAATGTATCTTAGATCTAAAAAAGCAGTGAGGCCTCAGTCAGCACCGCCGCACCTTTTCCTCACACGACTAGATCTTTTAGGGCGTCCAATAATGTTTTAGGTTCGACCGATCCGGTCAGAGAGATTTTGAAACTCGCACTAGTGCGGCTAATTGATTGCACATAGGGAGAAAGAATAAGAGTCCTAGACGCTTAGATACGGCCGGCTAGGCAGGCACGGTTACACAATGCGATTAATCTTTCTAGCGCACCAGATCGATGTTGAATCGCGCTGAACCAATCGAAAAAGAAAGGAGAATGCTTAAGCGGCGGCACTCCTTTTTAGTCTGTGTCTTTGCCTGTCGGGAGCGTGAGTGAGCTAAGAGGTCAACTGCATGATACGCAAAGTCGCGATAATGTGCGTCGTGTTGGTATTCGTGGGCGTCCTCGTCGTCGTGGCCCGTGGCACTTCTGCAAACCCTGCAAGCCCAACCCCGTCGACGCAAACAGGAACGGCCATGACCAGCGCTAGCGCCACGCCATCGCCCACTAACCGCCAACCGACAACACTTCCGATTACACCATTGCGGATTTTGACGCCCTCACTCTCCTCCCCCCATGTTAGAATAGGCCTCATTGCTCTGGCGGCTGTGTTGACATATTTGGCCTTGAAGGTAATTTTCGAGCCGTGAAAGATTGGGGGGGTATAGAGTCGAGTTGGCATCAGGCGCGTCGTCGCTAAAACGCGAGCCTTCGCAACAATTGCAGGCCGGGGAACTACCCTATCATCACTCCGCGCTCGCACGCTCGCGCTTGACAGGCCGCTCTCTCTTTGAAATTTACTGCGGACCTACGACAAGCTTCGGGTTACCTCAAAGGGCAGCCCAGGATGATGAGTCTTCCGGCCTAGGAAGAGTAAGGGCGGTCGCAGACGAATTGCTGGCGGGAAGGGAATGAAGTTGTTATCAATCTATTTTAGGTTTTTTTTACATAGTTTCGATTGCGGCTTGTTGTCGCGCGCCCAAAACCTTTTGCCTGCTTCTACGCTCGTTACCACCGCGGGGATCATGCTTTTCTTGCGCGATTTGCCACTGCATCAATAGAAAAAGCTCACGAAAGGTTTGTTTATTGAGTCAGTCGTAAGTACGCTAGCAGACGTTTCAAGTTGGTATTTGGTACGTCTATGATGCGCGTCAGATCCTTACTCTTCACCGACTCGAGCGAGCACGTACTATCCCCTATTTGGGAACGCGACCCAAAAAAAGCGCGCCGTTAGAAAATGTTGTCGAATTACGTGCACGCTATCTGCGGTGTTTGAGAAGAACCACAAGTGCAGCTATTAGAAGCCCGGCCACGGCATACGGTGTTTCAAATCCTGGAAGTCCGGTTCCATTGCTGCTTTGATTGAAGGTCGCTGTGGTACTCTGGTTCAGGCCACTCGACGACGATGTGGAAGGTGTGGGTGTAACGGCACTTGCAAGAATAATGGTTCCGTAGCTCGCAACTGGCTGCACCAGCGGGTACTTATCGCCATATGATGAGGGCGTGCTTCCGATCCCGGTGCCGTTAGAGTCGTTGCCTTTGTAATCCGAGTAGTAATTACTCATATATCCCGTTCGGTTGATGCCGCCGTACGTATAGGCTAGCTTTTCCGGCGAGTTCAGAATCGCGGCCGATGCATCACTTGTCGCGACCGTTTGGTTCACGAAGTTGTTAAGATAGATCTGATTGCCCTGTGCATTGAGGATTAAAATCCCGAGCTGGCTATTGCCGCCGATCGTGTTGAAGCTAAGTGTGTTATTATTAGATGCTTCACCGAGGCGGACGCCAATCTGCTCGTCCGCGATCATGGTGTTATTTGAGATGTCGTTGCCAGACGAATGGAATAGGGAAATTCCGTAGACGTGATTATCGCTGAGATTATTCTGTGTGACATTGTTGGAATCACTATAGTACAAGTAGATGCCATCGCTGTAAGTCGCGGCGTTACCACCGCCGGCCTCACCAGTTGCCACGTTGTTCGCTATTGTAGTGGACGTAGCATAATCACAGTAGACACCATAATGATTGTTGGCTAGGTTGTTATTGCTCACGACGCTGTTCGTCGCGTTGGCGAGATATACTGCGAAGACGTTGCCGTGCTCGGTAATGTTCGTTATAGCGCAGGAAGCAACACCGGCAACATTGACGCCCGTTTCGCCGCCGCTTATGGTCAATCCGTCAATGTGCACGCCGGGACTCGTTATCAGGAACACATCTTTGCTCGAATCGGCTGCATTCACTGTCGCGTTTCCTGTTATTGTTAGTGGTTTGCTCACTACCACGTTTTCGGT
>Ga0255363_100175_pt1 | contig 13713 bp, 12 predicted proteins | sample GFST100metaG_FD_186007 | JGI IMG/M metagenome (GOLD analysis project Ga0255363, IMG submission 186007) | Peat soil microbial communities from Stordalen Mire, Sweden - G.F.S.T100 | ecosystem: Environmental > Terrestrial > Soil > Wetlands > Peat | place: Sweden: Norrbotten County, Stordalen Mire... | reverse complement strand
ATATAATTTTAAAATTAATCCTATTAGTATCAATAATAATGAGTAATAGAATGTATAATAAATTGAACCGTTATACCAATAGAAAGCTTGGGAAGGGATAGGTACAAACTGTATAGATGCAATTAAAATGGATAAAATTATTATCAATGTGGTTGCTTTATCCATTTTAATCGCATCTATAAGGATAACTTTTACCAAAAATGCAGTTGAAAAAATAAAAGAAAATAATAGTACTATAGTAGATATAAAATATAATTTATCAGAAAAAACAGCTGGTTGAATAGCAAATAAAAACACCGCTGTAAAAGTTCCTTGCCATGATTTGTATGTAATTTGTACTTGTTTAAACGCTGCCAAAAGAGTTTGGTAAAAGGAATGTGTTTTTCTCCAAGTATGCACAGTCAAAATTCCATAATTAAAATCGTCTGCAGAGGGATGATTATATTTTGATATAAACAACACAGGTATTAATGACAATATAAAAGCAATGAGCAACATTATAGCAAGAAATCTTTTAGATATTTTGATTTTAAAAATGCAATCCACAATTTCATTAAGCATATTTTTTAAATTACTAACTTTATTATTTTTATTAGAAGACTTTTTTACGTTGTACATGATATTACCACACTTTCGTTTATTAAAACATTAACTATAATGTTTTTTATTGATAAGATTGTCCCATTTTTTCAAAATGAAATCTGCTTTAGTGATATTGTAACATAAAATTTCAAAAAAATACAATAATTAGTTTAATTGTAAATAAATCTGAGGCTTTTATTTTTAATATAAACAAAAATATAAAATAAAATTTGCATATGTTTTTGGGTCACAGGCTACAGGAAAAGGATGCACAATATATTACTATCATTCTCCTTAGTGCATCCATTAAGTGAAATAATTATAATAAGGAACCGAATTTGTTTCAGCATCTGAAAGCACCGTGCAGCATACTCTGGAGGGATTATTTACAGTATATTTAATGTGATCTTTAGACGTAACTTCTATGGAGTTAATCATATTTCCAAAGGTACCAGGACATACAGTTAACATAATTTTTGAGAAAGTACCTGGTCTTATAACATCTATATTATAAAAAACTCTTCCTTTATAGTATTCATAGTCGCCATTGTCAACAGAAGTAGATACAAAGCTAGCTCCATTAGGAAGGATATCTGTTAGCTGAATATCACAAATATCATATTCAATTTTATTTAGAATGTAAATCACATAGGTGAAGCTATCACCTAATGGAATTTTGCAGCTGTTAACAGTTTGCATTAACACCAAGCAGGAGGTTTCTAGTATATATAGCCTAGTGGAAACATAAATAGGTTCACCATTTTTAGGTGTAACAGTTGCTATAGATTTCACAAATGTTGATGGAGGATAAAATTTTGATTCTTCCATAATATCATCCTTTCATTTTGTAAGACAGAGCTGAATATAAAATTCAGCTCTTATTTTAATTATGCTGCTATTACTTGACAATAAATAGTTACTGTTGTTGTTGAGTCTGCTGCGGTACCAGTTGCAATAGGAATTGTAATATCGGTAATAGTTACAGTGCCAGGAGTGGTAGTAGTATCAATAGTAGGAGATCCTCCATTAGCAACTGTAACCGCATGAATACCAGAGTTTAATACTAAAAGATGCGTAGTGTCAAATGCATCTTGGAATTCCACTGGTGTATAATCAGTAGTAGTATCCGAATTAAATATTGCAAAAGTATATTTAACGATACCAGATACCATTGCAGTTGTAGGAGCAAGGGTAGCAGTAACAGATAATAGTAAACCATTTGTTGTTAAATTTGGGGATGACGTAGTTATAGTGAAAATATCGTCATCTGAAAAATTACTACTATTAATAATTATAGACATTAAAACCCCATCCTTTTTTATTAACTTTAGTGATGGAACAAAATACGTTGTCCCATTAGTACAATATGCGTTTGCTTAAATTTTGTTACATAAGGCATCTGAAAAAACATTAAAGCATTACAGATCAATGAACAATTTGATGCTTATGGAGAAACAGAAACAAAAAACGAATTTTTTCTAATGATTTTGGTGTAATCTATTTACTTTTTGTATAAATTAGTGTTATTATGACATGGTAAAGCGTTTTATCATTAGTTTAGCGATTATACAATATTAAATTAATGTAGAAATGTGTCTGAATTATGATGAATAAAAAGTAAACGTTTTAATAAAACTAATTAGAGGTTAATATGAACGTAACATTAAAAGATATTGCGGCTAAGACTGGATTCTCAATCACAACGGTTTCTCTTGTTTTGAATAACAAAAAAACACGGGTTTCCAATGACACAAAGCAGCTAATTATAAAGGCTGCCAAGGAGCTTAGCTACATTCCTAATCAAGCTGCAATTAGCCTTGTTACAAAAGAGAGCAAGACATTGGGACTAATTATAACGGACATATCAAACCCATTTTTTTCTGAACTGTCAAAAGGGGTTAGTGCAAAAGCAACAGAATATGGTTTTAACATCATACTTTGTGATACGGAAGACAGTTATGAAATGACCATGCGTTATCTTAGGGTATTGGTAAGCAAAAACGTAGATGGAATTATCATGACGCTTTCTCATGAGATTAAGGACAAAAAATTGTCGTTTATCAGGAGATTTTTAGAAACTCATGAAATTCCAGTTGTTTTAGTTGAAAGATCCGATTCTTTGATTATGTCCGACTGCGTGATGGTAAACAATAAAAAGGGAAGTTATCTCATAGCTAGACATCTTATAGAATTGGGACATCACAACGTGGGTTGTATCACAGGATATTCTCATTTAGATGCCTCAAAAGACAGGTTGAGTGGCTTTAAAACAGCATTTGAAGAAAATGGGCTTGAATTCAGGCAGGAATTGGTTGTAGAAGGAAATTATCATATAGAGTCTGGATACAAAGGTGCTCAGAAAATTCTAGATATTAACCCAGAGGTAACAGCTATCTATGCTTTCAATGATATGATGGCTTATGGAGTATTTGAATATTTAAAAGATAAGGGAATTAAAATCCCTGAGCAAATATCTGTTGTGGGATTCGATGACATTTTTTTTTCAAAGATGCTTTCTGTTCCATTGACAACTATTGAGCTACCTATTCATCAGATGGGTGAGAAAGCGGTTCAGCTTTTAATAGAAAGGATTTCAAACAAGAATTTGCCGTGGAGATGCAATATTGTCGAACCTAAACTAGTTATAAGGGAGAGTACGTGTGATATCAGAAATTTGTAAATGAAACCGTTTTTTTCGACATATTAAGTTGACTACGAAAGAAAATCATTATATGATTAAAATTGTTAAACTGACTCAGACTGGTTAGAACACAAATCTATCAGTTTAAGCCAGTAATAAGTTAATATAAGGGGGATCTTTATGAAATGTAAAAAACTAATAAGTCTAATTACTTCTTTGTCAATTATCACTATGGTATTTTCGGGTTGTTCCAGCTCAGGCGGATCATCATCGTCAAGTACTACAAAAGTAACCTTTAAAGATGGTATGGTTACGGATACTGGTGGAATCAACGACCAGTCGTTCAACGAGGGAGCATGGAATGGTCTTCAAGCATTTAGCAAAAACAATCCTGATGCTCAAGTTAAGTATTTGGAATCAACTCAGAGTTCTCAATATTCGTCAAATTTGAACCAGTTTGCCACTAATAACTATAATCTTATATGGGCAGTAGGATATTTAATGGAGGATGCCGTAAAAGCTTCTGCAAATGCATATCCTAATCAAAAATTTGCTATTATTGATGATGCAATCAGTCCTGCTCAGAAGAATCTTACTTGTGTTCTTTTTAGAGCTCAGGAATCTTCTTTCCTTGTTGGATATATTGCGGCACTTAAGACTAAGACTAACAACGTTGGATTTATCGGCGGCATTACAGGTAATGTAATTGATCAATTTGAATTCGGTTATAGAGCCGGCGTTGCTTATGGTGCAAAACAACTTGGAAAAACAATTACTGTTAATGTGCAATATGCAAATTCCTTTAGTGATGCTTCATTAGGTAAAGCAATTGCTCAGAATATGTACGCACATGGTGCTGATATTATATTTGCCGCTGCGGGCAACGTTGGTCAGGGCATGATTTCCGAAGCAAAGAGTGAGAACAAACTTTGTGAAGGAGTTGATATGGATCAGGCATATCTTGCACCAAATAATGTTCTTACATCAGCATTGAAAAACGTTAATAACGTGGTACAACTGATTTCAAAAGACGTTAAAGACGGAAAAGATGTCGGTGGGCAGACAATCAGTTACGGTGTTAAAGAGCAAGGTGTTGGAGTTCCTTATACTTCTCAGGCTATAAAGATGTGTGGTCAGGATGTCATTGACAAAACAAAGACAGTTCAGCAGGATATTGTGAGTGGCAAGATTGTTCCGCCATACAACAAGGCAACTTTTGGAACATATATTAGTACATTAAAATAAGACGTATTAATAAAAGGGCTCATTTATGAGTCTGGCAAAGTGAACATTGAAATGTTCATATGTAATAAATAAATAGACTTAATTAGGAACAATAAATTATGTAAATTCATAATTTATTGTTCCTACATATAAGGTACAAAAAAGGAGGAAAAGCCTTGAAAGATCAACAATATGCAGTAGAAATGCAATCGATTTGTAAATATTTCGATAATTTTTGCGCTTTGAATTCGGTAGATTTGAAAATTAAGAAAGGAAGCGTACATGCACTTCTTGGCGAAAATGGAGCTGGAAAGACAACGCTGATGAATGTACTGTATGGACTTTATACACCTGACAGCGGAAAGATATTGATTAACGGTCAGCATGTGGAAATGAAAAATCCAAATGTAGCCATAGAACATAAAATTGGTATGGTTCATCAACATTTTAAACTTGTAGAAAAGTTTACTGTGGTGGAGAATATTATACTTGGAAAAGAAGTAGTTAAAGCAGGCTGTGTCTTAGACATTCATAAAGCACGTAACGAAGTTAAAAAGTTATCCGAAACATATGGACTTGATGTTGACCCGGATGCGAAAATAGAGGATATATCTGTTGGAATGCAGCAGAGAATTGAGATTCTGAAAGCATTGTACAGGGGTGTGGAAATCCTTATCCTTGATGAGCCGACTGCTGTTTTAACGCCTCAGGAAATAGAGGAACTTATTAGCATTATGGGTAAGCTTACTAAGGACGGTAAAACAATCATTATTATTACGCATAAACTTAAAGAAATTAAAAAATCCTCGGAGTACTGTACAATCATACGTAGAGGAAAATACATAGATACAGTTGATGTGAAAGATACAACTGAGCAGCAATTAGCATCTATGATGGTGGGAAGAGAAGTTAACTTAATTGTTAAAAAGGAAAAAGCTAAACCAGAAGATGTAGTATTTAAAATCGACGACCTTACGGTTGAAGACAGCAGGAAAATAGAAAGAGTCAAAAATTTTTCTTTGTCCATTAGAAGAGGAGAGATCGTTGGCATTGCTGGTATAGATGGTAATGGTCAAAAAGAGCTTGTTGAAGCAATAACTTGTTTAAAAAAGGCGAAGTCAGGTAAAATTTCTATAAATGGAACAGAAGTTCAAAATACCTCGCCGCTTAATGTAATTGAACACGGCATTAGTACCATACATGAAGATAGACAAAAAAGGGGTCTCGTTCTTGATTTCCCCGTTAAATATAATTTTATAACTGAAAAATATAATAAGCCGGAATTTTCTAATCGCTCTATTTTGAACGAAAAAGCAATAAGTAAGTTTACGGAGGATTCCATCAAAGAATACGATATCAGACCAGAAGATTGTGCTTCAAAACCTGCGAAAGCACTGTCCGGTGGAAATCAGCAAAAAGTTGTAATCGCCAGAGAACTCTCTAATGACCCTGATTTACTTATTGCATTTCAGCCAACTAGGGGACTTGATGTAGGAGCTATAGAATTTGTACATAGTACTATAGTTAAGCATCGTGACAGCGGACATTCAATTTTGCTTATTTCCTTTGAGCTTGATGAAATTATAAATGTTTCTGATAGAATTTGCGTTTTATATGATGGACAGATAGTAGGGGAATTTCAGCAGGGTGAAGTTGACGAGGAATTGATTGGATTGTTAATGGCTGGAGGTGAAGAAAAGAATGAGATATAAAATTGCTGAATTGTTAAATAAGTCAGTGATCAAAATAGTTCTGGCTATAGTGCTGGGATTTTTAGTGGGAGCCATTGCACTGATACTTGCAGGTTATGATCCCATTGCTTCTTATTCAATGATGATTACAAGTATCTTCTCAAGTCCGCAAAATATGGTTCAGGTTCTGATTCTGACAATGCCAAATATCCTCACAGGTCTTAGTGTTGCTTTTGCATTTAAAACAGGACTCTTCAATATCGGTGGTGAGGGACAATACCTTGTGGGATGTATGGCAGCGGTAATCGTGGGTGGCGAACTTAAAATGCCGCCTGTAATAAATATAATCGTAATCATGTTGGTGGCAATACTGGCTGGTGGTCTGTACGGCGCTTTAGCGGGACTTCTAAAAGCCAAGTTTGGTATTCATGAGGTTATAACAACCATCATGCTTAACTGGATAGCGTTATATTTTAATAACTATCTCATATCAGTACCGGGAATTGGCGTAAAGAATACGCAATATTCTATTGCCATTAAACAGAATGCATGGACTAATATCCTTAGTAATTGGAAAACGTCCTCTAGTGGAAAGGCTTATCTAGCTTCGCATCATACATTAGCAACCATTCTACTGGGTACGGACATCAATTATGGACTTATTATTGCCATAGCTGCGGCTATATTTATATGGTTCTTATTGTATAAAACCACATTTGGATATCAGGTCAGAGCTGTAGGTCTGAATAAGGAGGCAGCTGAATTTGCTGGAATTGGCGTCAATAAAAATATAATTATGACTATGTTTGTTGCTGGTGGTCTTGCAGGACTAGCAGGTGCTCTGCAAATGGCAGGTTCTGCTCCTCATGCCCTGTCAACTTTAGCAACTGAACCAGGATATGGATTTAATGGGATAACCGTGGCGCTTATGGCTAACAGTGCACCTATAGGATGCATATTTACCGCATTCCTATTATCTGGACTTCAGTTTGGTGGAAGTACAATGCAGATGAACCTAGGTACACCTTCTGAAGTAGTTAATATAATGATCGGTGTTATTGTGTTCTTTGTGGCAGTAGCTTCAATGTTTACTATGCTATCCGAAAAGATTAAGAAGAGGAGGGTAAAAAATGCTGACTAGTATATTGCTTGCAATAAGTATTACGTTGATGTATTCTGCACCTTTAATATTTGCTGGTCTTGGAGGTGTCATATCAGAAAATGCCGGAGTAGTAAACATCGGCATTGAGGGAATGATGACTATTGGGGCATTTGCAGGTGCTGCAGTGGGCTATTTTACAGCAAATCCATGGCTAGGATTTTTAGCAGGAGGATTAGCAGGAGGTATGCTTGCGTTAATACATGCCGTTGCTTGTATTTCTTTTAGAGCAGATCAGACCATATCAGGAGTTGCTATTAATTTCCTTGGACCTGGTCTTGCACTTTTTCTAAGCAGAAAATTATTCCAAGGAGGCACAACGACAAAACCGGTTCCTAATCAACTACCAAGTTTTCATGGCAACTATGTGACAATACCGATAGTGCTTCTCTTTGTTCTTATTATGTGGTTTGTGTTATATAAAACAAGTGTAGGGCTACGAATTAGAGCAGTGGGTGAAAATCCAGCAGCAGCGGATACCCTTGGAATAAATGTTTATAAAGTAAAGTATCTTTCTGTATTTACGTCCGGTGTGCTGTCTGGATTTGGTGGAGCAGCAATGACTTTAGCTGTTGTGAGCAACTTTACACCATCTACTATTTCAGGCCAAGGTTTTATTGCTCTAGCAGCAGTTATTTTCGGAAAATGGAAACCTCATGGCACAATGTGTGCATGCCTTCTCTTTGGGTTTGCTCAGGCTTTGGTTGTTATCCTTGGTGGAAGCAACTCTATAATACAGATTCCTTCGTCAATACTTTCAATGTTGCCTTACGTTTTGACATTGATTATTCTAGTAGCTTTTGTGGGAAAATCCACAGCTCCTAAGGCTGATGGTATACCATATGTTAAGGGCCAATAATTACAAGATATTTACCACATTGAGCATTTATGTGAGCTGACAAAACCTCCCGTGGTGAAATACGGGAGGTTTTATAGTAAAAGGCATGTTGAAAAAATAATAGGTAAAGCTATGGGCTAAATTTGCTTGATATTTCCCCATTATTTTTTTGACAGCTTTAAAGGAGAATTAAATGAAAAATAGTAAAAATAGTATATATATAGTAGATTTTATAATGTCCTTTATTACAGTATTTGGGGTAGTAATGTTTTTACCTATGCTCCCGCATATCCAAGAAATGTTTGGCGTCAGTGTTTCACAGATTTCCTGGATAGCAAATGTTCAATATATAACAATGATAATATTCTCTACCTTTGTGAGTAAGCTTATAAATAAAATAGGAATTAAAAATATGCTTCTAATAAGTTTAATACTGTGGATTACAGGTATATTAATTGAAATTTTAGCATTCAGTAATTTGCATTTTGATGTTTTTATATCAGGAAGATTTATAGAAGGAATTGGAGAAGCTTTTATTTTTCCATTACTTTTATCCATGAGTAAGGCTGAATTAAAAAATCAAGGCAATGAAAAGGTTGGTCTTAGTCTTATTGAGTTTGGGGCTGCTCTAGGCGGTCTGATTTCTGGGATAATATCAGGGGAATTTATTAATAGTCCTAGGCAATTTCTTGTAATTCCAATTAGTATTGGAGTTTTAGTTGGGGCATTTATCTTAATGAAATTAAAGGCTGTAGCTTTAATTGATACAGAAAATAAGCAGAGTCAAGGTGAAGGAATAAAGGAGAGTACCAAAGCATATATAAGTTTATTGTTTATGATTTTTATTACCCAAACAATATTTGCATCAATTCAAGTGTATTTGGCTTACTATATGGATGCCTTTGCATTAACTAGTTTAACGGGTACAGTAATTTCTATTCAGCAAATTTTAGTAGCTATAGGTACAATTGCACCAAATTTCTTCGTGAAAAAAATATCTTTTAAAACAACTAGAAATATTATTTTCTTAGCTTTCATTTTTGGAATTGCTATAGTGAGCATGCAGATATCTGTTTATTTATCTATAGTAGGGCTGGCAATAATAGCATTTTTTGTAGGTGTAGGTTTTACCATTTTGAATATTTATATATCTAAAGTTGCTAGAACAAAGGTATCAAAAAAACTTTCAATATACACTTCTATAAGATATGCAGGAGGCTTTATACTTTCTTTTATGTGGGGAAGATTAATACAAGGGTATAGGGAAGCTGGACAAAGCTATGGGAAAATTTTTAAAAACTTATATACATTTGAAGGGATAATGGCGATAATTATTCTTATAGTGATAATTTATATACAAAAAGATGTTATAGTTTTTAAAAATAAATTATCACAAAGAAATTTACAAAAGGAGGCATAAACTATGGAGTATAAAGAACTTATTAAAACAGCCATTAAATATAGAGAAAGGGCTTATTGTGGGTATTCAAATTTTCATGTAGGCTCAGCCGTATTATTTGAAAGTGGTAATATTTATGGGGGATGTAATATTGAAAATTCTTCATATGGAGCCACAAATTGTGCAGAAAGAACTGCTATATGTAAAGGCATATCAGAAGGGGAAAAAGAAATAAAAGCTATAGCAATAGTGGGAGATTCAAAGACTTTTACCTACCCATGTGGAATATGTCGCCAAGTTATAGCTGAATTTGCAGCTAAAGATATAGAAATAATAATAGCAAAAAACGAAGATGAGTATATTATAAAAAATTTAGAAGAAATATTACCATCAGCGTTTACTAAGGAAGATTTAAATAAATAAATTATTAAAATTTTGGAGGTAGAAATAATGAGTACACATATTAATGCAAAAGAAGGTCAAATAGCAAAAAGTATATTATTACCAGGAGATCCATTGAGGGCAAAGTTTATCGCTGAAAACTTTTTACAAGATGTAATTTGTTATAATGAAGTTAGAGGTATGTACGGATTTACAGGAACTTATAAAGGTAAAAGAGTTTCCGTACAAGGAACAGGTATGGGAATGCCATCAATATCTATATATGCAAATGAGTTAATTCAAAGTTATGGAGTTAAGAATTTAATTAGAGTTGGAACTTGTGGAGCATATCAAGAAAATATAAAAGTAAGAGACTTAATTATAGCTATGGCTACCTCAACAGATTCAAATATAAACAGTATTAGATTTCAAGGCAGTACTTTTGCGCCTACAGCAAGTTTTAAACTTTTGAAGAAGTCCTATGATATAGCTGTTGAAAAAGGATTTGACCCTAAAGTAGGAAATGTATTCAGTTCAGATACTTTCTATGGCGATGACCAGAATGCGTGGAAGCAATGGGCTAAATTCGGATGTTTAGCTGTAGAAATGGAAGCCGCAGCTCTATATACAATAGCTGCAAAATATGGTGTGGATGCATTAGCGTTATTAACGGTTAGTGATCATTTTATTTCTGGAGAAGTTACAACTGCTGAAGAAAGACAAACAACTTTCACAAAGATGATAGAAGTTGCACTTGAGACAGCTTGCACACTTTAAGAAGAGTAACTGCTATAATTAAAATTCATCAGTGTACAATTAGGTACACTGATAATCACGAAAGAAGGAATTGAAATGAAAGCTTTTAAAAGAATACATATTATCGTTATGGATTCAGTTGGTATTGGAGAAGCACCAGATTCAAAGGATTTTGATGATTTTGACGTTAATACATTTGCACATATTGCTGAGAAGAAAAATGGTTTAGATATGCCAAATATGTCGGCACTGGGTCTATCTAACATTCATGAAATCAAAGGTGTAGAAAAAGCTGTTCATCCAAAAGCTTACTTTGGAAAAATGCAAGAAGCTTCTTGTGGAAAAGATACAATGACAGGTCATTGGGAAATGATGGGGTTGTACATTGATAAACCATTTCGTACTTTCTCAGATGGTTTTCCAGAAGAATTAATTAAAAAAATCGAAAATTTCTCTGGTAGAAAAATTATTGGTAATAAGCCTGCTAGCGGAACAGAGATTATAAAAGAATTTGGCGAGAGACAGCTTGAAACAGGTGAACTAATAGTATATACATCAGCAGATTCAGTGCTACAAATTGCTGCAAATGAAGAAATTATACCCTTAGAGGAACTGTATAAAATCTGCAAGTATTGCCGTGACATAACACTAGAGGAACCATATACGTTAGGTCGAATTATTGCTAGGCCATTTGTTGGCAAAACCCAAGATACATTTAAGAGAACTTCAAATCGTCATGACTATGCATTAAAACCTTTTGGTGAAACAGTAATGAATTATTTACAACAAGCGAGTCTTGACTCTATTTCAATTGGAAAAATTTCAGACATCTTTGACGGAGAGGGTGTTACTAGGGCAATTAGAACAACATCTAACATGGATGGTATGGATAAATTTATAGCATTGTTAGATGAGGATTTCCATGGACTTAGTTTTCTTAACCTAGTTGATTTTGATGCAAACTATGGGCATCGCCGTGATCCAATTGGTTATGGAGATGCATTAGAAGCCTTTGATAAAAGATTGACAGAAGTTTTTGAGAAATTACAAGAGGATGACTTATTATTAATTACTGCAGACCATGGAAATGATCCAACTTATCGTGGAACAGACCATACAAGGGAATTTGTTCCATTGCTGGCTTACTCAAAACGCTTCAATGAAGGGAAAGATTTAGGCATATGCAAAACATTTGCTGATTTAGGTGCAACTGTTGCAGATAATTTTAATGTAAAATCTACAAAATTTGGCGAAAGTTTTTTACAACGATTAAAATAATGCGTATAAGATATTAGAAGGTGGTAAAATAAATGAGAATGGTAGACATAATTTCAAAAAAACGTGATGGAAAAGAATTAACAACTGAAGAAATCAACTTTTTTGTGGATGGCTATACTAAAGGAATAATTCCTGATTATCAAGCAAGTTCCTTGGCAATGGCAATTTATTTTCAAGACATGAATGACCGTGAACGTGCAGATTTGACTATGGCAATGGTTAATTCTGGAGAAACTGTTGATTTATCAGTGATAGATGGAATAAAAGTTGATAAACATTCAACTGGTGGTGTAGGAGATACAACCACACTTGTATTAGCACCACTTGTTGCTGCTTTAGATGTGCCTGTTGCCAAAATGTCTGGAAGAGGTCTTGGACACACTGGAGGAACCATTGATAAATTAGAATGTATTTCTGGTTTCAATGTAGAAATTGATAACAATAAATTTATTGAGTTAGTCAATCGTGACAAAATTGCGGTTGTTGGGCAATCGGGTAACTTAGCTCCAGCAGATAAGAAATTGTATGCACTTCGAGACGTAACTGGAACTGTGGACTCTATTCCATTAATTGCAAGTTCTATTATGAGTAAAAAAATTGCAGCAGGAGCCGATGCAATAGTACTAGATGTTAAAACAGGTGCAGGAGCATTTATGAAAACAGAGGAAGATGCAGAAAAGTTAGCACATGCTATGGTTAAAATAGGTAACAATGTTGGCAGAAATACTATGGCAATAATTTCTGATATGTCTGAGCCACTAGGATTTGCCATTGGTAATGCACTTGAAGTAAAAGAAGCCATTGATACATTAAAGGGAGAAGGTCCAGAAGACTTGACAGAACTTGTGTTAACCCTTGGAAGTCAGATGGTTGTGTTAGCAAAAAAAGCAAGCACATTAGAAGAAGCAAGAATAAAACTTCTTGAAGTAATAAAAAATGGTAAAGCTCTAGAAAAATTTAAAGTATTTATTAAAAATCAAGGTGGAGATCCATCAATTGTGGATAATCCTGAAAAATTACCTCAAGCAAAATATAAAATTGATGTCCCTGCGCAAAAGAGCGGTGTTGTTTCCAATATTGTAGCTGATGAGATTGGTATTGCGGCAATGCTTCTAGGAGCAGGAAGAGCTACAAAAGAGGATAAAGTTGATTTAGCAGTAGGATTAGTGCTATGCAAAAAAGTAGGCAATAAGGTAGCAAAAGGTGAAGCACTTGTAACTATTTATTCAAATCGTGAAGATGTAGAGGATGTAAAAGCTAAAATTTATGAAAATATTTCTATTAGTGATGATGCAAAGAAAACAATATTAATTCATAAGGTGATTACTGAGTAAAATAGGAGGAAAATCATCCCCTTATTTTGTGGATTGTGGTTTACCTAACCTAATTACTTAATAATAAGGGGTGATTTCATGTATATTAGTAGTCTTTTATTTGTTATTTTTATTATTGTTTCAACAGTACACATTGTTTCTGTTAAAAAAGAAAATAAAATAGGAAAGAGGTTAACCAAACCACTTTTAATGCCCTTACTTATATTGATATATGTAATTAGTGAAAAAAATCCACAAGCTTTAGTCATAGCGGCCTTAGTGTCAGCTTTCCTTGGAGATGTATTTCTAATGGCAAAACAAGGAGGTTTTATAGCTGGGGTATTATCATTTTTATTGGGTCATATTTTTTATATTTTAGTATTTGTTAAATCCATGTCGACATTTAAACTTAATTATATATTTATAATAGTAGCATTACTTTATATTAGCT
>Ga0255363_100170_pt1 | contig 14220 bp, 10 predicted proteins | sample GFST100metaG_FD_186007 | JGI IMG/M metagenome (GOLD analysis project Ga0255363, IMG submission 186007) | Peat soil microbial communities from Stordalen Mire, Sweden - G.F.S.T100 | ecosystem: Environmental > Terrestrial > Soil > Wetlands > Peat | place: Sweden: Norrbotten County, Stordalen Mire... | reverse complement strand
GACGTCGGTGCCTTCACGCGGATCGTGAACTCGCCGAAGCGTGGGATCGGGCAGACCTCGGTTGCGAAGTTGCTGTCGTGGGCGAACTCGAGCGGTCAGTCGATCTGGGAGGTCGCCGCCGACGTCGAGCACGTGCCCGGCCTCGGCAGCGCGGCGATCAAGGCGATCGCCCGCTTCATGGAGACGCTGACGGCGCTGCGCGAGCGCGCCGCGCAAGAGCAGTCCGTGGCCGAGCTGCTGACGGCGGTGCTCGAGCAGAGCGGCTACCTCGACACGCTGCGGGCGGAGCGCACGATCGAGGCCCAGGGCCGGGTCGAGAACCTCGAGGAGCTCGTCAACGTCGCCGTCGAGTTCGACGCGACCGGCGGCGGCCCGCTGGCCGCCGCCAGCGAGGACGCGGTGGAGGCCGACGCGGGAGCCGAGGCTGCTGACGACGCGGCGCCGGCGGATGCCAGCGAGGACCGGCCGCTGCCCACCTTCCTGCAGGAGCTCTCTCTGGTCGCCGACTCGGACACGCGCGTCGACGACGCCGGTCTCGTGACGCTGATGACGCTGCACAACGCCAAGGGGCTCGAGTACCCGATCGTCTTCATGATCGGGATGGAGGACGGCCTCTTCCCGCACTCGCGAGCGATCGACGAGGGCTCGCTCGAGGAGGAGCGACGGCTCGCCTACGTCGGCATCACCCGTGCCCAGCGCGATCTCTACCTGACCTATGCACGCCAGCGCACGGTCTTCGGCGCCCACGGCTACTCGCTGCCGAGCCGCTTTCTGGCGGAGATCCCCGAGCGGCTCACCGACGGGGAGGAGCAGCCGGCGCCCGGCCTGCACGGCACGCGCGGGCGGCTGACGTCGTGGGGCGGCGGCGGCGAGTCGAGTGCCTACGGTCCCGGCGTCTACGGCGGCTCCTTCGGCGGCGCCGGCGCCGCAGGTGCAGGGTTGGCTGCGGGCGGCGGCCGCTGGCAACGTGCCGGCGAGATTCCCAGCTTCGGCATCGGCCAGGACGTCACGCATCCCAGCTTCGGCGACGGCGTGGTGATCGGCGTCGAGCCAGGGGACGTCGTCGTGGTCCGCTTCAGCGCCGACCGTTCGGAGCGCAAGCTGATCGCCGGTCTGGCGCCACTGAGCCGACGCTGACGAAGCCACTGGGGCGAGAGTGAGAACGGGCTTCCACATTGACCGCCTCGGCTTCGGAGAGTGGCTGAACGCGCTTGCCTCGATCGCGCTGGCGGTGCTGCTGCTGGCGGGCGGAGGCCGTGCGCGGCCGGTCGTGCTGCTGACGTTCGCGCTGGTCGCCGGTGTTCTCGCCCTGATCGGCTGGTGGAGCTGCGGAAGTCAGCGGTCGCCGGCGGTGCCACTGGTCATGGCGACCTTAGAAACGCCGTTCGCCTGGATCGTGGGGGTGTGGTTGGCGGTGCGGGCGCTGCTCGGCGCCGGCGCGGCGACGGTCAGGTGGGCGGCGCTGGCGGCAGCTGTCGCGGTCCTGATCGGGATCTTCGCGACCTTCCGGCGCGAGGATATGGCGGAGGCCGACACACCCCGGCAGATCGAGACTTTGAGCGCCGAGCAGGACCCCAGCGAGACAGAGATAGGCGATCACCCAACGGCTTAGACGCTGCCCGGGTACGCATGCCCCTACGGCGCAGGAGCCTTAGAATCGGCTGTGTGCTTTCACCTGAGCAGGTAAACCACGTCGCGCAGCTGGCGCGGCTGGAACTGACCGAGTCCGAGACCGAGGTGATGGCCGGCGAGCTGTCGAAGGTGCTCGGCTACATCGAGCAGATCAGCGAGCTCGACCTCACGGGCGTGGAGCCCACCTCACACGTGATCGATCTCGTCAACGCACTGCGCGCCGACGTGCCGCACAAGTCGCTGCCGGTCGCGGTTGCGCTGGCGTCGGCCCCCGAGCCGGTGCAGGGCGGCTTCGGCGTACCGAGCCCGGGAGGGACAGCCGAATGAGCGCGGACATCATCTCCCTCAGCGCGACGGAGCTCGCGGCCGCGATCGCGGCCGGCGAGCTGTCGGCGCAGGAGGTCTTCGAGACCTACCGCAGCCGATCGGCCGCCGATGACTGCAACGCCTACACGTGGCTTGCGGATACGGCGCCCGCGGACATCGACCAGCACACCGGCCCGCTGGCCGGTGTGCCCCTTGCCGTCAAGGACCTGTTCTGCACCGACGGCGTGCCGAGCCAGGCCGGCTCGAAGATCCTCGCCGACTACCGGCCGCCGTACACGGCAACCGTGGTGACGAAGCTGCTCGACGCCGGCGCGACGCTGCTCGGCAAGACCAACCAGGACGAGTTCGCGATGGGCTCGTCGACCGAGACCTGCGCGTTCGGCCCCGTGCTGAACCCCTGGGATCGCACACGCGTCCCGGGCGGCTCCTCCGGCGGCAGCGCCGCCGCGGTCGCCGGCGGACTGGCCCCGTGGGCGCTCGGCACCGACACCGGCGGCTCGATCCGCCAGCCGGCTGCGTTCTGCGGACTCGTCGGCCTCAAGCCCACCTACGGCACCTGCTCGCGCTACGGGATGATCGCGTTCGCCTCCTCGCTCGACCAGGCGGGAACTCTGACGCGCGACGTGAAGGACGCGGCGCTGCTCTACGCGCACATGGTCGGGCGCGACGAGAACGACTCGACCTCGCTGCAGCACCCCGAGCAGATGCGGGTGCCGTCGCGCGAGGACCTACGCGGCATCCGGATCGGCGTGCCCGAGAGCCTGCTACAGACCGACAGTGGCTTCGACGCGGGGGTCCGCGAGGCCTTCGAGCGGACGCTGAAGCTGGCAGAGCAGCTCGGTGCGACGCTTGAGCCGTGCGAGCTGCCGCACGCGCCGCACGCGCTTGCCGCCTACTACATCATCGCGCCGGCCGAGGCTTCGGCGAACCTCGCCCGCTTCGACGGTGTCCGCTATGGCCTGCGCGTCGCCGGTGACGAGGATCTCACGACGATGTACAGCCGGACTCGCGCGCAGGGCTTCGGTGCCGAGGTCAAGCGCCGCATCATGCTCGGCACGTACGCGCTCTCGAGCGGCTACTACGACGCCTACTACGGCACCGCCCAGCGCGTCCGCACGAAGGTCGCCGACGATTTCCGCCAGGCGTTCGACCGCTTCGACTTCGTGGCCACCCCGACGACACCGGGCGTCGCCTTCGAGCTCGGCGCGAAGACCGCGGATCCGCTCTCGATGTACCTGAACGACGTCTGGACGGTGCCGATGTCGCTTGCCGGCATACCGGCGATCTCGCTCCCGGTCGGGCTCTCGGAGGGTCTGCCGGTTGGCCTCCAGCTCGCTGGCCCGGCGTTCAGCGAGAATCGGTTGCTCGACGCCGCCTACGCGCTCGAGCAGACGATCGGCTTCGATGGCTCCAGCGCCCGCGAGGAGGTGGCCGCATGAGCGCCACGGCCCGTTACGAGCCCGTCATCGGGCTCGAGATCCACGTCCAGCTGAAGACCCGCACGAAGATGTTCTGCGGCTGCGAGCTGTCGTTCGGCGACAAGCCGAACGTCCACACCTGCCCGCGTTGCCTCGGGCTACCGGGGACGCTGCCGGTGGCCAACGCCCAGGCGATCCACTTCGGCATGATGATCGGCCTGGCGCTCGGCTGCGAGATCGCGCCGCGCTCCCGCTTCCATCGCAAGAACTACTTCTATCCGGACCTGCCGAAGGGCTACCAGATCTCCCAGCACGACGTGCCGCTGTGCAGCGGCGGCCGGCTGGGCGACGTCCGCATCGTCCGCGTCCACGTCGAGGAGGACGCGGCGAAGCTCGTGCATCTCGGCGCCAGCGGCCGGATCAGCGACGCCGACCGCTCGTTCGTCGACTTCAACCGCGGCGGTACACCGCTGGCCGAGATCGTCACCGAGCCGGACCTGCACTCGACCGACGAGATGCGCGAATGGCTGACGCTGTTGCGGACGACGATGCGCACGCTCGGCGTCTCCGACGTGAACATGGCCGAGGGCTCGCTGCGCGTCGACGCGAACGTCTCGGTGCGCCCCGTCGGAACCACGGAGCTCGGCGTGAAGACCGAGCTGAAGAACATGAACTCGTTCCGCTTCCTGCAGCAGGCGATCGACGCCGAGGTCGAGCGCCAGATCGGCCTGATCGAGGCTGGTGAGCCGATCGAGCAGCAGACCATGCACTTCGCTCCGACCACCGGCGAGCTGACGCCGATGCGCACGAAGGAAGAGGCGCACGACTACCGCTACTTCCCGGAGCCGGACCTCGTGCCGGTTCTCGCGACCGACGAGATGATCGCCGCGGCGCGCGACGCGCTGCCGGAGCTGCCAGCCGCACGGGCCGAGCGCTTCGCGCGCGAGCTGCACCTGCCGGAGGACCGCGCGCGCGAAATCGCGTTCCGTGCCGAGCTTGCCGACTTCTACGAGCGTGCGCTTCAGGCCGATGGCGGCGTCGACCCGCTCGTCGCTGCCAACTGGATCCAGTCGCTGGTCGAGCGCCTGCCCGATGAGGGCGACCCCGCCGACTCGAAGGTGACGCCGCAGGCGTTCGCGCGGCTCGTGACGCTTGCCAGTGTGAGCTCGATCAGCCGCGATGCCGGCCGCAAGGTGCTCGACATCCTGGTGGAGCAGGGTGGGGACCCCGAAACGATCGTCGAACGCGAGGGCCTGGCCGCGATCAGCGGCGAGGACTCCGGGCTGGCTGAGATCGTGGCCGCGGGGATCGCGGCCGACCCGGCCGCGGCGGCCGAGATCAAGTCCGGTAACAACAAGGCGATGGGCCCGCTTGTCGGCTACGTGATGCGGGAGACGAAGGGCCGCGCGAACGGCTCCGAGGTCAGCCGCCTGATCCGCGAGCAGCTCGGACTGTAAAGTCGGCTCCCTCACCGGCTTGCCACGGTGAAGCCAAGCTTCGCCAATACACCGGATGTTAGATTAACGCGGGCAGCTCGCCTGCTGCAGATTACGACGATGCGGTCGATTACCCGGGGTGTGAGCGGCTGCACAGTTCTCCCTTAGCGCAATCACTAAGATCGGTGAGCTGCAGCAGTCGGAGGTGGCCGGCGAGAACTTGGGGATGCGACTTTGCGAGCGTTAGTAACTGGCGGGGCTGGCTTCATCGGTTCGCACATCGTGGCGCGGTTGCTTGTCGCAGGCGGCGACGTGCGGGTACTCGATAACTTCGCGACGGGCCGACGCTCGAACCTCGAGGACGTCGCTGACGACATCGAGCTGGTCGAAGCGGATCTGCGCGATGCCACGGCAGTCGCACAGGCTGCAGCTGGCTGCGAGCTGATCTTCCACCTCGGGGCGTTGCCGTCCGTGCCGCGTTCGATCGCGGATCCGGTCAGCACTCACGACGTCAATGCCACCGGCACGCTGAACGTGCTGATCGCAGCGCGCGACGCGGAGGTGCGCCGCGTGGTGCTCGCGTCTTCATCCTCGATCTACGGGGCGAATCGTGAGCTGCCGAAGCGCGAGACAATGCAGCCGCTGCCGATCTCGCCGTACGCGGTCGCGAAGCTCGCAGGCGAAAGCTACGCTTACAGCTTTCACGAGGTCTACGGTTTGGAGACGGTGACGCTGCGGTACTTCAACGTCTTCGGCCCGCGCCAAGATCCGCGCTCGCAGTACTCCGCGGTGATCCCGAAGTTCATCCTGGCGTTTCGTCACGGGCAGTCGCCGACGATCTTCGGCGACGGCCTGCAGTCGCGCGACTTCACCTATGTCGAGAACGTCGTGGATGCGAACCTCGTGGCCGCCAAGGCGCCGGACGTCGGCGGGCGTGTCTATAACATCGCCTGCGGCGGCGGCGTCAGCCTGAACGAGATCGCCGAGCGCCTGCGCGATGCGGTTGGCAGCGACCTGCCGATTAACCATGGCCCGGAGCGCCCCGGCGACGTCAAGCACTCGCAGGCGGACATCAGCGCGGCGCGCCAAGATCTCGACTACGAGCCCGCCGTCGGGATCGGCGAGGGCATCAGGCGCACCGTCGCCTACTTCGCGGAGCAGGAGGATCGTCGCGAATCCTCCTTGTCGGGGGTCAGGTCGTCCGCGCCGTCGTCGCCGGCGCTTGACGGCGCTGCGACAGTGGCGCCGGCCGCCGCCGCTGTGCCCGGTGCCGTCGTGCCCGGTGCCCGGGCTGCCGCCAAGACTCTGCGCTCGCGCGGAGTGCACGTCCTCGTGACCGGTGGCGCCGGCTTCATCGGCTCGCATCTGATCGAGGCGCTGATCGCACAAGGCTGCGACAAGGAGATCGTGATCCTTGACGATCTCTCCACGGGGACGATCGAGAACGTTGAGCGTCTCTGCGAGCACGATGATGTGAGCTTCGTGCACGGATCCGTGACCGACGCCGACGTCGTCGACGATCTGATGCAGTCGGCATCGAAGTGCTTCCACCTAGCGTCCGCCGTCGGCGTCCAGATGGTGGTGAACGAACCGCTGAGAACGCTGATGCAGGGCGTCCGTGGCAGTAACGTCGTGATGCACGCGGCCGCGGGCTATGACGTGCCCGTCCTGTTCACCTCGACCTCCGAGGTCTATGGCAAGCAGAGTCGCCATGCGCTCACCGAGCAGGACGATCTGGTGCTCGGTTCGCCGGCGAAGGGACGCTGGACCTACGCGATATCCAAGACCTTCGGCGAAGCACTGATCAGCGGCTACTACCGCCAACGCGGTGCGCACGCGACGGTCGTGCGCCTGTTCAACACCGTTGGCCCGCGCCAGACGGGGATGTATGGGATGGTGCTGCCGCGGTTCGTGCGTCAGGCGCTGCGAGGCGAAGAGCTGACCGTCTACAACGACGGCCTGCAGACCCGTTGCTTCACTCACGTGCAGGACACGGTCGCAGCACTGCTGCTGCTTGCCGGAAACGAGCAAGCCAACGGCCGCACGTTCAACGTCGGTGGCACATCGCCGGTGACGATCGTCGATCTTGCCCGGCGCGTGATCGAGCACGCCGGCAGCAGCTCTGAGATCCGTATGATCCCCTACGAGCAGGCATATGCGCCTGGCTTCGAGGAGCTCGGAGCGCGGCGCCCCGATACCTCGGCGCTGACCAAGCTGACCGGCTGGGAGCCGCAACTGACGCTCGATGACGCGATCGACGATGTGATCGCTTACGAGCGCGAGCGGATGACGGCACTGAGTGGCACGGGTGCGGGGTCCGCGATCGAAAGCGTGGGCTGATGCATGCGGTCGTTGCTGGCCTGGCCGCGGCGATTGCGACTTACCTGTTAGTCCCGCTGGCGATCCGCATCGCGGTCAAGACAAGCTTCCTGGATCTGCCTACCGGTTACAAGGGGCATAAGCGACCGACGCCGTATCTAGGCGGAGCCGCGATCCTCGGCGGGATCCTCGTCGGAATCGCCGCCGGGGGGTTGCATGGGCGCTACGCGCCCGTCGTGATCGGCGGCGCGATCGTCTGGGCGCTGGGCACGGTCGACGACCGCGTGAACCTGCCGATCCTGCTGCGCGTCGGCGTCGAGATTGCGTTGGCGGTCTGGTTCGTCCATGCCGGCCTTGGCTGGGCGGTGTTCCACGTGCAGGCGCTCGATACAGCTCTGACGATCCTCTGGATGCTCGGGCTGATGAACGCCTTCAACCTGATGGACAACATGGATGGAGCGGCCGCGTCGACGGCGGCTGCCTCGGCGCTTGGCGCCGCCGGACTGGCGCTGCTCTCGAATCAGCGTGCGCCGGCAACCCTGTTCCTGGCCACCGCCGGGGCCTGCGTCGGCTTCCTGCCCTGGAACCTCTCGCGGCCGGCGAAGATCTTCATGGGCGATGGCGGCAGTCTGCCGCTGGGTCTGATCGTCGCGGCGATGACGATGACCACGGTCAGCCGCGAGTACTTCGGTCCTTCCGGCGTGGTGGTCGCGGCGTTGCTGGTTGGCCTGGTGATCTTCGACACAACCTTGGTGACGGTTTCGCGCTCGCGGGCGGGCCGGCCGGTCCTCTCCGGCGGCAGGGACCATACGACTCACCGGCTTCGTCGCGTGCTGGGCACGCCCCGGAAGGTGGCGCTGACGCTGGCCGCGGTGCAGCTTGTGCTCTGTGGCGTCACGATCGGGGTGGTCGAGGCGGGTCGTGGCTGGATCCTGCTCGCCGGCGGGGTGTGCGTTGGTGCTGGCCTGGTGATGATGTGGCAGTTCGAGACCTCAAGCCGATTCGAGCCTGGCGGGCAAGCTGCGTCTCAGCGCCTGCCGAATCGGCACAGGCAGATCGCCGCCAGTGGCCGACGGCGAAGCAGAGGCCTCGATGAGCGGGCTAATGTTGGCGCGCCGCCCGAGTCGTCGCTGGCCCGGCAGGAACGCGAGCATCGCTGACCGACAAGCGGATAGCGTCGGGTCACCGTGGAAGCTTTCGGCGATCAGCAGAAGCTGCGTGAGTTCGAGAATCGCGCGGTGGAATATCAAGGTCTACATGGCGGCGTTGTTGTCCGTCGTGGGCTCGGGAATCTCGATCCAGTTCGCGACGGCGAGCCGCTGACTCGTCTGACGCTGCCTTTGGATGATCCCCGCGGTGAAACGTGGCCAGTTCCGCCAGCAAGCGTCCTCCGACGTAAACGGGACAAGTTCGCCGAGGAGACTGGTTTGCCCCAATCAGCGCAGCACTCGTCGCCCCGGGGCGGGGCTGTGCAGGTCGATGTGTTCAGTAGAGCCGGTAGATGACTAGCTCTCGTGTCGGCCTATCTGATAAGAGCCCGCTAAGCTACCCGATACAGCTCATGCGCTCATGCCGACGAGCGTAGCTGTGGCATGAGCGGCCTACAACTATCACCGTTGCGCCGCGTCGACGAAGCCGCGTGTCAAGTTGGCACTGTCTGCACCGCAGCTCGTGCCGGTAGTGTGCGCCGCTACAGCCGGTTCGACCTATGTGGCTCTAGCTAGTCGTATACGGCCTCAACGCTCATCGGACACTAAAGATGCGCGTGTTAGTAAATACAGTTGCGGTTTACTAATCACTGACGTTTGGCCAATCGTCTCCGGCACGAAATACACTGCTGTAGCGCACGGCCAGTTCTTTAAGCGGGAGATCCCACCAGCGACTGGCTAGCAGATATCGTACTGTGTCGTCGTCGAAGCGGCGACGCATCTCATGGGCCGGCAGGCCAGCTACAACTGCGTACGGTCTGACGTCATGTGTCACCACGGCCCCGGCGGCGATTGCGGCGCCGGTACCAATTGTCACACCCTGAAGGATCACCGCATGGGCACCGACCCAGACATCGGCGCCAAGTTGTGGGGGCTCGGGGAAATCATCCCAGTCTGCCGATGGACGCGACAGTGCACGCCCCCGATAAAGCGCGGGAGATGTCGACAGATGCCCGAGCGGATGGTCGGGTGACCCTATGTCGCAGTAGGGTCCTAAAGAGCAGAACCGACCGATCCTGCCGCTTGAAATTATCGCGCCAACGTTCGCGTATGAGTAGTCACCCAGGACCACGCCAGCATTGACGATGACGTTCGGCCCGAGGGCGCAGCCAACGCCAAGGTCCGCACCAGCGGCGACCCAGCCAGTTTCGATAAGTCCCGCTTCTGGGTAGCGGCGACGGACGCGGGCCAGCCGGAGCCAATCTTTCAGTGCTGGAGGAATGAGCATGCGCAGCAATGCTGCTCGCATAGTAGAGGCGTCCAGTATAAAGCCGCTCTACGGGTAGGGGCTGACCTCTATCAACGCCGGCAGATGCGTAGCGGGTAGACTGCGACCGTGGCTGATGGCATCAGCACGGCTGCGAAGTCCGACAATGCGCCCGGTCAAAATGGGGACGACTATGCGCAAGTGACGCGCAGCGTCGCGAGTAGCGGTCTGTGGAGCATTGTGGGTCAGGCCTGTGGGCTGGTTGCATCGCTGTTGGCGACGCCGTTCACGATCCGGTTTCTTGGTCCGGCGCGTTACGGCGTGTGGAGCCTTCTGCAGACCTGCATGAACTGGATCGGGCTCGCTGATCTGGGAATGTTCTCCGCATCGACGCGCTTTGCTGGCGAGTCACTCGCTGCGCGTGACGACGCGGGCGAGGCGCGAGCAGTGTGGGTCGCCACATGCGTGGCGGTCGCGACAACCACGACGGCTTCCCTCGCGGCGGCCGTCGCCGCAGTCCCGATTGTAGATGGCTTGTTGCGGATCACAGGGGCGTTGCGCGCACCTGCTGTGGAGGGGCTGCGGATCCTCTGTGTGCTACTGGTTGCTCAGGCGGTTGCGGGCACGTTCAACACACCCCAGCAGATCCGGCTACGGTGGCGCAGTTACACGGCCATCACTGTGGGCCCACAGATTCTCGCGGTCGTGCTGATACCGATGCTACTGAAGGCAGTCGGCGGGGGGATCGTGACTGCATGTTTCATCACCGCCGCCGCTGCAGTTGTCACCGCTGTCGCAACGATCATAATTGCTTGCCGCCTGCAGCCTGCACTGGCGCGTCCGAGGTTCAGCACGAGGATGCTACGCAAGCTGTTGCTGTTTGGCGGTTGGCTAACCATCGCTGGGATCGTGCAGATCCCACTGACCACCGCGGAGCGCTTCGCGCTCGCTCATTATCGTTCCGCGTCCGAGGTCGCCTACTACATGGTCGCCTCACGTCTGGCGGGATTACTTGCGGCGATCCCGATGGCGGTAGCAGCACCACTTTATCCGACCCTGGTGCGTCTGAATTCTGTGTCCGATCACACCATGCTTAGGCGCCTCTACAGCGACGCGCTGATGTGGGCGTCCGTGGTATTGACCCCAGCGGCGATCGTCCTCGCGTTTGTGGCGCACCCATTTTTCTCGATCTGGGCGGGTGCGATATATGGGCAAAGTAGTACTGGGCCGTTTTACCTGCTTGTTACTGGTGTCTGGATTAGTTCGCTAGCCTACATGCCGTATTCCTACCTCATGGCGGCATCGCAGACGCAGAAGCTTGCGTGGGTGCGGGTCGGCGAGCTGGTTCCTTATCTAGCAGGCGTAGCGGTGTTGACTCGGCGCTGGGGCGCTAGTGGCGCTGCGCTCGCTTGGAGTCTCCGTCAAGCGGTGGACGCGGTGATGCTTTTTGCGCTGGCCCGCCGGCACGGCCGACTGACATGGCTGCCGTTTTCAAATCGGCGGGTGAGGTCCGCAGCCGCGCCTTTCGCCCTGTGTCTCTGCGCCCTCGCGCTCTCGCCGGTAACGGACGCACCAGTCGTGCGTCTGCTAACGGGTGCGCTGATGGCTGGCGTTTACGTCGTGATTATCTGGCGCGCAGTCCTTGACCGCTCGGAGCGTGACCGCTTCAGCCGGCTGGTCGTTCGGCTGCGGCCTCGGCTGCGTACCTGAGCAGATCACGGTTGTGCGCCGCAGTGTCGATCCAGGTGGCGTAGTGGGCCGCGTAGGCTTTCGCCATCGCTGCGGCAGTCAGTGTCCGCGCGCGCGACTGGCCACGGGCGGCCAGCTGCCCCCAGATCGCTTGCTCTGATAGTGCGAGCAAGAGGCCAGCAGATAGAGCCTCTGTGGTTGTGCCGGCAAATAAGAAGCCGCTGTGACCGTGCTGGATCAGCTCCGGTGCGATCCCGACGGGGGTGGTGATGGTCGGCTTGCCAAGGGCCATCGCCTCGACGATGCTCATGCCGAAGCCCTCGGCAAGCGAAGGGTGAACATAGAGGTCGATCGCGCTGACCACGTCGACGATATCGGAGCGATGTCCGGTCAGCGTGACATGAGCGCCCATACCACATCGGTCGATCAGCCCGAGAAGCTCCCGCGGATCGCCGTCGCCCACGATGATCAAATGCAGGCGTGGCTCAAGCGCCACCGCGGGGGCTAGCGCCCGGATCAGCGCCGCAAAGTTCTTCAGCCTGTACAGCCGACCTACGCTACCGAGCAGTACAGCATCGGGGCATCCGAGCTCGTCGCGCACACGCGCACGTCCGGCAACATTCATACGCCACCGAGCGGTGTCCACACCGTGCGGAATGACCACTAGTTTGTCGGTCGGCACGTGCACGACATCGGTCAGCAGCTGTGCGACCTGGCGGCTTGGCGCGACGATCTGGTCGGCGAGTGCCGCGAATGCGCGCTCCGCAAAGATCAGCTTTGGCGCGTGGAACGGGATCTCGGCTGAATGGTGCGCGGTGTACACGATCACCGGGACTCCTGCCAGCCTGGCCGCAGTAAGGCCTACTGCTAGGGCATCGAGCTGATGCGCGTGGAAGATGACTGGACGAAGCCTCCGGATCATGCGGACCAGTCTCGCCTGGGCAAGCGGGTAGTCTCGACGGCTGCGTGCGTCAACGGCGAAGCTTGGTATGCCCATATCCCACAACTGGCTGTGGAGAAGCCCCGGAGGGGCGAGCGTGCCAACGACATACCGGTAGCGTCCTGCGGCAGCTCCTGTGCACATGGCGCGAAAGAGGCCCGGTCCATTGGATTCGCTGTCGAAATGCATCACCAACTGACGACTTGAGACTACAGGCGGTGAACGAAGGTCCGTTGCCGTGTGCGTCTTCATCGGCATGTCGTGTCCATTGCTAGCACAGTCTTGCCGCTCGCGGACGCCGCTGCTCCGGGCGGGCTCTGGCATGCTGTGTTCGGTGATGCGGAACCCGTTAGTGACGGTGGTGATCCCTGCCTTCAATGGAGAGCGGTATATCGTGGCAGCGATCGAAAGCGTGCTGGCTCAGACGTGGCCAGCACTGGAGTGCATCGTCGTTGACGACGGCTCGACTGACTCCACGTCAGCAGAGGTCAGCCGTTTCGGCGAGCGCGTGCGTCTTATCCGCCAAACCAACTGCGGCGTGACGCGCGCGCGAAACCGTGGCGTTGCGCTCGCTCGCGGGGAATTTGTCGCCTTTCTCGATCAAGACGACCTCTGGTTTCCGGACAAGCTTGAGCGTCAGATGGCAGCATTGGAGCGCAGCGGTGCAACGATGGTGCTCTGTGGCGTAGAGCTGATTGGCTCCGATGGTCAGCAGATCGGGCGCTTGCGTCTGCGTGCGATCTCAGACCTGCTTGAGGGTCTGCTCACCTTTGACGGGACAGAGGCGGTTTCCTGCGGCTCGACGGGGCTGCTGAGCCGTGAAGGCTTCATGCAAATTGGTCGATTCGACGAGACGCTCGGATCATCGGCGGATCTAGATCTTCTGCTGCGGGTACTGCTTCACGGGCGACTTGCCTACGTTGAGGAAGACCTTGTCCGCTACCGCGTGCATGGTGAAAACACCAGTCGCGACATCGCTGCCATCGAGCGTGATATGTCGGTGGTGCTGGCCAAAGCGTTCGCGGACCCCGAGATGCCAGCGTCGCTACGAGCCAGACGCGACCATGCCTACGCGCGGATGTACCGGATGGTCAGCGGCTCCTATCGGGACTACGGCAAGCACCGAGACGCTGTGCGGACTGCACTGCTCGCGCTACGTTATGAGCCGTCGCTGGCAATACAGGAGATGCGTCGTCGTCGCACGTCCGGACGTCATGTCTGAACGCTGGTTTGTCGCGCAGCCCTCGGCCGGTGGGCGGTAACGTGTAGCGCGTGTGCGGCATCTGCGGAGCGGTCGAAGCCCATCCCGACGGACTGATCGCCGCCGTTCAGGCCCAGCTTGCCACGCAGCGGCACCGCGGCCCGGATGCCGAAGGCTGGTTCGACGGCGGTCGCGGGGTGATCGGCCAGAACCGCCTGTCGATCATCGACCTCGTGACCGGCGATCCGCCGATGACAAGCGAGGACGGTACGGTCGGCGCGGTGCTGAACGGCGAGATCTATAACTTTGCCGGGCTTCGGGACGAGCTTCGCCAGCGTGGGCACACGCTTTCGTCGAGTGGCGATACCGAGGTGCTGGCGCACTTGGCCGAGGACCACGATGCGGTCAGCCTCGCACGCAAACTCGATGGCATGTTCGCCTTCGCGATCTGGGACAAGCGCCGCGAGCGGCTGCTGCTCGGTCGCGACCGCCTCGGCGTAAAGCCGCTCTACTACTGGTGTAGCGGCGGCAAATTCGTGTTCGGCTCGGAGATCAAGTCGGTGCTGGCGCACCCCGCGGTCGCCGCCGAGCTGAACCCGCGGGCGATCCCCGCCTATCTGACGTTCGGTTACGTGCCGACGCCAGAGACCTTCTTCGCCGGCGTAAGGAGCCTGCCGCCCGGCCACGTGCTCACGCTCGAGCCCGGCGGCGAGCCGCGGATCGAGCGCTACTGGACGCTGCCGGTGCCGGGAGCCACGGAGGGTGTCTGGAGCTACGACATCACTCCCGACGAAGCTGCACGAGAGGTGCGCCGGCTGCTGGCGCGGGCGATCCGCCGCCGGC
>Ga0255363_100165_pt1 | contig 14945 bp, 2 predicted proteins | sample GFST100metaG_FD_186007 | JGI IMG/M metagenome (GOLD analysis project Ga0255363, IMG submission 186007) | Peat soil microbial communities from Stordalen Mire, Sweden - G.F.S.T100 | ecosystem: Environmental > Terrestrial > Soil > Wetlands > Peat | place: Sweden: Norrbotten County, Stordalen Mire... | reverse complement strand
CTGCATTTGCTACTGCTGGAGTTGTTACAGTTATACTTGTTTCTGTATTTGCTGTTACTTGTGCTCCCGATCCTCCAAAGGTAACCTGTGCCTTAGAATCAAAGTTCGTTCCTGTTATTACTACACTTTCTCCTCCACTTACCAATCCTGTATTTGGAGTTATACTCGTTATTGTTGGTAGAAGAGCTTTATATGTGAATCCATTTGTTAATGTTGTAGCATTCCCATTTCCATCAGTTACCACCACATTTACTGCTCCAGGTGCTGTTGTTGCTGGACTTGTTACTGTTATACTTGTTCCTGTATTTGCTGTTACTTGTGCTGCTGTTCCTCCAAAGGTAACTTGAGGATTAGCATCGAAATTTGTTCCTGTTATTACTACACTATTTCCTCCAGTAACATATCCAGTATTTGGAGTTATGCTTGTTATTGTTGGTACAATTGCTTTATATGTGAAGCCCTTTGTTAATGTTGTAGTGTATCCATTTCCATTAGTTTCCACCACATCTACTGCTCCAGATGCTGTTACTGATGGCGTTGTTACAGTTATACTTGTAGCAGTCTTTGCTGTTATTTGTGCTGCTACTCCTCCAAAGGTAACCTGAGGATTACTATCAAAATTTGTTCCTGTTATTACTACACTATTTCCTCCAGTAACATATCCGCTATTTGGAGTTATACTTGTTATTGTTGGTGCAACTGCTTCATATGTGTATCCTCCAGCTAATGTAACCGATTGTCCATCTGGATTTGTTATTGTTACATCTGCTGCTCCTGCACTTCCTGCTGGAATTACTATTCTAAGTGATGTACTATTCTCAAAAGCCATTGTATTTACGGCTGCATTTCCTACTTTTACCGTACAACCACTTTGAAAGTTTGTTCCTGCTATCATTACTGCATTTCCACCTGTTGTTAGTCCAGTATTTGGAGATATGCTTGTTATTGTTGGTGCTGGTGCTTTATAGTATGTGAAGCCCTTTGTTAATGTTGTAGCGTTCCCATTTCCATCAGTTACCACCACATCTACTGCTCCAGGTGCTTTTACTGCTGGAATTGTTACAGTTATACTTGTAGCAGTCTTTGCTGTTATTTGTGCTGCTGTTCCTCCAAAGGTAACCTGAGGATTAGCATCAAAATTTGTTCCTGTTATTACTACACTTTGCCCTCCACTTATAACTCCTGTATTTGGGGTTATGCTTGTTATTGTTGGTACAAATGCTTTATATGTGAAGCCCTTTGTTAATGTAGTAGAATCTCCATTTCCATTAGTTTCTACTACATCTACAACTCCAGGTGCTTTTACTGCTGGAGTTGTTACAGTTATACTTGTAGCAGTCTTTGCTGTTACTTGTGCTGCTATTCCTCCAAAGGTAACCTGAGGATTAGCATCAAAATTTGTTCCTGTTATTACTACACTATCTCCTCCAATAACATATCCAGTATTTGGACTTATACTTGCTATTGTTGGAGGAAATGCTTCATATGTGTATCCACCAGATGAAACTGCTGTTAAACCATCTGCATTTGTAACAGTTACATCTGTTGCTCCAACCACATTTCCCTGAGGAACCTTAACTAAAATTGAGTTTGAATTTACACTAGTAACTGTTCCGGCATTTTTGCCAAAATTAACAGTTGTATTATTGTAGATAGCAGTTGTTGTTTGTCCATCATCGTCTGTTAATACTACATTACAAGAACCTGGTATTCCACTTGGTACAGTTAAAATAATTTGTGTTGAATTTACAACATTTATATTTGTTGCCTCTATTCCATTAAAGGTTACCTTTACACCAGTTCTAAAATTGCTTCCATCTACAGCAACTGTATTTGGAAATAAGTTACTTCCATTAATTGTTACAATATTACCACCAGTTATAAATCCCTGATTAGGAGAAATACTTGAAATTGCAAAAATTCCACCATTTCCACCTGTACCACCTGTGCCACAACTATATGGAGATATACTTGCTATTGTTGGTGCTGGTCCATTATAATATGTGAAGCCCTTTGTTAATGTTGTAGCATTCCCATCTCCATCAGTTACTACCACATCTACTGCTCCTGGTGCTGTTACTGCTGGGGTTGTTACAGTTATACTTGTTCCTGTATTTGCTGTTATTTTTGCTACTGTTCCTCCAAAGGTAACCTGAGGATTAGCATCAAAATTCGTTCCTGTTATTACTACACTATCTCCTCCAGTAACATATCCGGTATTTGGACTTATACTTGTTATTGTTGGTACAATTGATTTATATGTGAAGCCCTTTGTTAATGTTGTAGAATTTCCATTTCCATTAGTTTCTACTACATCTACAGCTCCTGGTGCTGTTACTGCTGGAGTTGTTACAACTATATTTGTAGCATTCTTTGCTATTACTTGTGCTGCTATTCCTCCAAATGTAACCTGAGGATTAGCATCAAAATTTGTTCCTGTTATTAATACACTTTGCCCTCCTGTAACATATCCGGTATTTGGACTTATACTTGTTATTGTTGGCGGAGCTTCCTCATAAGTGTATCCACCAGATAAAACAGCAGTTGAACCATCTGCATTTGTAACAGTTACATCTGTTGCTCCAACCGCATTTCCCTGAGGAACCTTAACTGAAATTGAGTTTGAACTTACATTAGTAATTGTTCCAGTATTTTTGCCAAAATTAACAGTTGTATTATTAAAGAAGTTGCTTCCATTAATTGTTACAATATTACCACCAGTTACAACTCCCTGATTAGGAGAAATACTTGTAATTGTAGGAGTTGAAGTATAGTTGTAGGTAGTAGTTGTTGTTTGTCCATCATAGTTTGTCAATACTACCTTACTAGAACCCGGTGTTGCTCCACTTGGTACAGTTAAAGTAACTTGATTTGAATTCACAACATTTACATTTGTTGCTGGTATTCCATTAAAAGTTACATTTGCACCAGTTATAAAATTGCTTCCATTTATAGTTACTGTATTCCCTCCTGCTACATCACCGCTATTATTAACTATAGATGTAATTTGAGGTGCTGGGTTGTTTACAGTAATAGTTGGCGAATTTATAGTTTCAGTTTGTTGTGCTCCAGTATAATCATCATAGGTTATATTAGAGTTACTTGAAACTGGAAATGTTCCTGCGGATTGTCCTTGTTTTAATCTTATTTGGTATGTGAAATTTAATGGTTGGTTATTTAGCTGTAGGAATTTCCAAGTCAGCGTATTTCCACTAATTGTTGGTTGAGGAATGTTGCTATCTGCCGAACTTGGTACAAGTTCAAACTGTGGTGCTATAGTATCAGTTACTACAACATTAGTTGCACTAGGAGTACTTATTTCTTGTGCTATATTTGAATAAATTTGAGATAGTCCATCTGTACCTAATACAAAATGATGATATTGTGCAGTTGTCGCCATCTGTTCTAATAAAAGATTAGGTGCACTTGTTGTCGGGTCATCAGTGGGGTCAAGCAATGCTATAGTATAAAATATTACACCTGCACTTTTAGCATTTGCAGCTGCTTGCACGGCATAATCATAACCATTTGGAACACCTGATGCATCATTTCCTGTTGGAATATCTGCTTGTCCATCAGTTAGTAGTACTATAACTGGAGTGGCTCCTGCTCGGTGATTTGCCAGCATTGCTGTAGCTGTATTAATGGCATCTCCAGTTGCTGTCTCTCCACTTTGAGTAATTCCATTTATAAAATTTTCAGCTGATGAAGCATTTGTTGTTAAAGGAAGAGAAGATACTGTGCTATTAAAAGCAACTACACCCACTCTGTCTTTTGTCATATCCATTAAATTAACGAATCCATCTGCTGCGGTTTTTGCTGCTTGCATTTTATTGTTGTCAACCATACTTCCCGATTTGTCAATGACTAAGACAATATCACTGGGTTGTACTACATTGACAGGTGGGGTACCTTGTATTGAAAGATTTACTTGTGCCTCATCTGTAGTCAACATTGTACTTTTATCAACGGTCTTAGTCACAGATACAGAATTATTTGCAGCATAGGTAAGTTGTGCTGGAACAATGTATCCTAAAATGAAGATCATTGATAAAAATAGAGCTATTTTTCCTTTGTATTTTTTCATTTTAATTCCTCCTCTATTTATATTTTATTTATAATTACTTAAACAATTTTTAAAGAAAACTTTTAAGTTTCTTATTTTGTCGTAAGTAGCTATATTTATACATTATTGTTTACATTTAATTATCGTCAAAATAAATCATGCCTTTATACTATATATTGGGAATCTATAAGCTTTGCTGTTAATATTTTTATCTATTCCTGAGAGTGTATTTTGCTCAAATGAAAAAAAGCGAGACTTTCGTCTCGCCACTTATTTTATTACACTTAACCTCTTTAATGCTAATTCAACTTCTTACAGATTTTTTCATAAGATTATTGATAAGTAACCCCTCCAACTAATGTAAATGACTGTCCATCTGGATTTGTTAATGTTACATCTGCTTCTCCTGCACTTCCTGCTGGTACAGCTATTTTAACTGATGTACTACTCCCGTATGACAATGCATTTACTGCTACTCCTCCTACTTTTACAGTACAACCACTTTGAAAGTTTGTTCCTGTTATCGTTGTTACTCCACCTGTTGTTAACACCGTATTTGGAGATAAGCTTGTTATTGTTGGTCCTGGCAATGGTACTGGCTTTGTATAAGTAACCCCTCCAACTAATGTAAATGACTGTCCATCTGGATTTGTTAATGTTACATTTGCTGCTCCTGCACTTCCTGCTGGTACTGCTATTTTAACTGATGTACTACTCCCGAATGACAATGCATTTACTGCTACTCCTCCTACTTTTACCGTACAACCACTTTGAAAGTTTGTTCCTGTTATCGTTGTTACTCCGCCTGTTGTTAACACTGTATTTGGAGATAAGCTTGTTATTGTTGGTCCTGGTAATGGTACATAAGTATACCCTCCAGTTAATGTAAATGACTGTCCATCTGCATTTGTTAATGTTACATTTGCTTCTCCTGCACTTCCTGCTGGTACTACTATTCTAAGTGATGTACTGCTCACCAAAGCCATTGTAGTTACTGCTACTCCTCCTACTTTTACCGTACAACCACTTTGAAGGTTTGTTCCTGTTATCGTTACTACATTTCCACCTGTTATTAGACCAGTATTTGGAGAGATACTTGTCATTGTTGGCCCTGGCAATGGTGCTGGTGTTGTATAAGTATACCCTCCAGTTAATGTAAATGACTGTCCATCTGGATTTGTTAATGTTACATCTGCTTCTCCTGCACTTCCTGCTGGTACTGCTATTTTAACTGATGTACTACCCCCGAATGACAATGAATTTACTGCTACTCCTCCTACTTTTACAGTACAACCACTTTGAAAGTTTGTTCCTGTTATCGTTGTTACTCCACCTGTTATTAGACCAGTATTTGGAGATAAGCTTGTTATTGTTGGTGCTGGCAATGGTGCTGGCTTTGTATAAGTATACCCTCCAGCTAATGTAAATGACTGTCCATCTGGATTTGTTAATGTTACATCTGCTTCTCCTGCACTTCCTGCTGGTACTGCTATTTTAACTGATGTACTACTCCCGAATGACAATGCATTTACTGCTACTCCTCCTACTTTTACCGTACAACCACTTTGAAAGTTTGTTCCTGTTATCGTTGTTACTCCACCTGTTATCAGACCAGTATTCGGAGATAAACTTGTTATTGTTGGTGCTGGTAATTTTATTGGTACTGGTGTTGTATACGTATATCCTCCAGCTAATGTAGCTGATTGTCCATCTGGATTTGTTACTATTACATCTGCTGCTCCTGCACTTCCTGCTGGCACAACTATTTTAACTGATGTACTACTCCCGAATGACATTGTAGTTACTTTTGCACCTCCTATTTCTACCGTACAACCATTTTGAAAGTTTGTTCCTGTTATGGTTGCTACAGTTCCACCTGTTGTTACACCAGTATTGGGAGATATGCTTGTTATTGCTAGTGGAATTGGTTTATATGTGAAGCCTCCAGTTGAAGTCACAGCATCACCATCTCCATTAGTAACTACTACATTTACTGCTCCTGCATTTGCTACTGCTGGAGTTGTTACAGTTATACTTGTTTCTGTATTTGCTGTTACTTGTGCTCCCGATCCTCCAAAGGTAACCTGTGCCTTAGAATCAAAGTTCGTTCCTGTTATTACTACACTTTCTCCTCCACTTACCAATCCTGTATTTGGAGTTATACTCGTTATTGTTGGTAGAAGAGCTTTATATGTGAATCCATTTGTTAATGTTGTAGCATTCCCATTTCCATCAGTTACCACCACATTTACTGCTCCAGGTGCTGTTGTTGCTGGACTTGTTACTGTTATACTTGTTCCTGTATTTGCTGTTACTTGTGCTGCTGTTCCTCCAAAGGTAACTTGAGGATTAGCATCGAAATTTGTTCCTGTTATTACTACACTATTTCCTCCAGTAACATATCCAGTATTTGGAGTTATGCTTGTTATTGTTGGTACAATTGCTTTATATGTGAAGCCCTTTGTTAATGTTGTAGTGTATCCATTTCCATTAGTTTCCACCACATCTACTGCTCCAGATGCTGTTACTGATGGCGTTGTTACAGTTATACTTGTAGCAGTCTTTGCTGTTATTTGTGCTGCTACTCCTCCAAAGGTAACCTGAGGATTACTATCAAAATTTGTTCCTGTTATTACTACACTATTTCCTCCAGTAACATATCCGCTATTTGGAGTTATACTTGTTATTGTTGGTGCAACTGCTTCATATGTGTATCCTCCAGCTAATGTAACCGATTGTCCATCTGGATTTGTTATTGTTACATCTGCTGCTCCTGCACTTCCTGCTGGAATTACTATTCTAAGTGATGTACTATTCTCAAAAGCCATTGTATTTACGGCTGCATTTCCTACTTTTACCGTACAACCACTTTGAAAGTTTGTTCCTGCTATCATTACTGCATTTCCACCTGTTGTTAGTCCAGTATTTGGAGATATGCTTGTTATTGTTGGTGCTGGTGCTTTATAGTATGTGAAGCCCTTTGTTAATGTTGTAGCGTTCCCATTTCCATCAGTTACCACCACATCTACTGCTCCAGGTGCTTTTACTGCTGGAATTGTTACAGTTATACTTGTAGCAGTCTTTGCTGTTATTTGTGCTGCTGTTCCTCCAAAGGTAACCTGAGGATTAGCATCAAAATTTGTTCCTGTTATTACTACACTTTGCCCTCCACTTATAACTCCTGTATTTGGGGTTATGCTTGTTATTGTTGGTACAAATGCTTTATATGTGAAGCCCTTTGTTAATGTAGTAGAATCTCCATTTCCATTAGTTTCTACTACATCTACAACTCCAGGTGCTTTTACTGCTGGAGTTGTTACAGTTATACTTGTAGCAGTCTTTGCTGTTACTTGTGCTGCTATTCCTCCAAAGGTAACCTGAGGATTAGCATCAAAATTTGTTCCTGTTATTACTACACTATCTCCTCCAATAACATATCCAGTATTTGGACTTATACTTGCTATTGTTGGAGGAAATGCTTCATATGTGTATCCACCAGATGAAACTGCTGTTAAACCATCTGCATTTGTAACAGTTACATCTGTTGCTCCAACCACATTTCCCTGAGGAACCTTAACTAAAATTGAGTTTGAATTTACACTAGTAACTGTTCCGGCATTTTTGCCAAAATTAACAGTTGTATTATTGTAGATAGCAGTTGTTGTTTGTCCATCATCGTCTGTTAATACTACATTACAAGAACCTGGTATTCCACTTGGTACAGTTAAAATAATTTGTGTTGAATTTACAACATTTATATTTGTTGCCTCTATTCCATTAAAGGTTACCTTTACACCAGTTCTAAAATTGCTTCCATCTACAGCAACTGTATTTGGAAATAAGTTACTTCCATTAATTGTTACAATATTACCACCAGTTATAAATCCCTGATTAGGAGAAATACTTGAAATTGCAAAAATTCCACCATTTCCACCTGTACCACCTGTGCCACAACTATATGGAGATATACTTGCTATTGTTGGTGCTGGTCCATTATAATATGTGAAGCCCTTTGTTAATGTTGTAGCATTCCCATCTCCATCAGTTACTACCACATCTACTGCTCCTGGTGCTGTTACTGCTGGGGTTGTTACAGTTATACTTGTTCCTGTATTTGCTGTTATTTTTGCTACTGTTCCTCCAAAGGTAACCTGAGGATTAGCATCAAAATTCGTTCCTGTTATTACTACACTATCTCCTCCAGTAACATATCCGGTATTTGGACTTATACTTGTTATTGTTGGTACAATTGATTTATATGTGAAGCCCTTTGTTAATGTTGTAGAATTTCCATTTCCATTAGTTTCTACTACATCTACAGCTCCTGGTGCTGTTACTGCTGGAGTTGTTACAACTATATTTGTAGCATTCTTTGCTATTACTTGTGCTGCTATTCCTCCAAATGTAACCTGAGGATTAGCATCAAAATTTGTTCCTGTTATTAATACACTTTGCCCTCCTGTAACATATCCGGTATTTGGACTTATACTTGTTATTGTTGGCGGAGCTTCCTCATAAGTGTATCCACCAGATAAAACAGCAGTTGAACCATCTGCATTTGTAACAGTTACATCTGTTGCTCCAACCGCATTTCCCTGAGGAACCTTAACTGAAATTGAGTTTGAACTTACATTAGTAATTGTTCCAGTATTTTTGCCAAAATTAACAGTTGTATTATTAAAGAAGTTGCTTCCATTAATTGTTACAATATTACCACCAGTTACAACTCCCTGATTAGGAGAAATACTTGTAATTGTAGGAGTTGAAGTATAGTTGTAGGTAGTAGTTGTTGTTTGTCCATCATAGTTTGTCAATACTACCTTACTAGAACCCGGTGTTGCTCCACTTGGTACAGTTAAAGTAACTTGATTTGAATTCACAACATTTACATTTGTTGCTGGTATTCCATTAAAAGTTACATTTGCACCAGTTATAAAATTGCTTCCATTTATAGTTACTGTATTCCCTCCTGCTACATCACCGCTATTATTAACTATAGATGTAATTTGAGGTGCTGGGTTGTTTACAGTAATAGTTGGCGAATTTATAGTTTCAGTTTGTTGTGCTCCAGTATAATCATCATAGGTTATATTAGAGTTACTTGAAACTGGAAATGTTCCTGCGGATTGTCCTTGTTTTAATCTTATTTGGTATGTGAAATTTAATGGTTGGTTATTTAGCTGTAGGAATTTCCAAGTCAGCGTATTTCCACTAATTGTTGGTTGAGGAATGTTGCTATCTGCCGAACTTGGTACAAGTTCAAACTGTGGTGCTATAGTATCAGTTACTACAACATTAGTTGCACTAGGAGTACTTATTTCTTGTGCTATATTTGAATAAATTTGAGATAGTCCATCTGTACCTAATACAAAATGATGATATTGTGCAGTTGTCGCCATCTGTTCTAATAAAAGATTAGGTGCACTTGTTGTCGGGTCATCAGTGGGGTCAAGCAATGCTATAGTATAAAATATTACACCTGCACTTTTAGCATTTGCAGCTGCTTGCACGGCATAATCATAACCATTTGGAACACCTGATGCATCATTTCCTGTTGGAATATCTGCTTGTCCATCAGTTAGTAGTACTATAACTGGAGTGGCTCCTGCTCGGTGATTTGCCAGCATTGCTGTAGCTGTATTAATGGCATCTCCAGTTGCTGTCTCTCCACTTTGAGTAATTCCATTTATAAAATTTTCAGCTGATGAAGCATTTGTTGTTAAAGGAAGAGAAGATACTGTGCTATTAAAAGCAACTACACCCACTCTGTCTTTTGTCATATCCATTAAATTAACGAATCCATCTGCTGCGGTTTTTGCTGCTTGCATTTTATTGTTGTCAACCATACTTCCCGATTTGTCAATGACTAAGACAATATCACTGGGTTGTACTACATTGACAGGTGGGGTACCTTGTATTGAAAGATTTACTTGTGCCTCATCTGTAGTCAACATTGTACTTTTATCAACGGTCTTAGTCACAGATACAGAATTATTTGCAGCATAGGTAAGTTGTGCTGGAACAATGTATCCTAAAATGAAGATCATTGATAAAAATAGAGCTATTTTTCCTTTGTATTTTTTCATTTTAATTCCTCCTCTATTTATATTTTATTTATAATTACTTAAACAATTTTTAAAGAAAACTTTTAAGTTTCTTATTTTGTCGTAAGTAGCTATATTTATACATTATTGTTTACATTTAATTATCGTCAAAATAAATCATGCCTTTATACTATATATTGGGAATCTATAAGCTTTGCTGTTAATATTTTTATCTATTCCTGAGAGTGTATTTTGCTCAAATGAAAAAAAGCGAGACTTTCGTCTCGCCACTTATTTTATTACACTTAACCTCTTTAATGCTAATTCAACTTCTTACAGATTTTTTCATAAGATTATTGATAAGTAACCCCTCCAACTAATGTAAATGACTGTCCATCTGGATTTGTTAATGTTACATCTGCTTCTCCTGCACTTCCTGCTGGTACAGCTATTTTAACTGATGTACTACTCCCGTATGACAATGCATTTACTGCTACTCCTCCTACTTTTACAGTACAACCACTTTGAAAGTTTGTTCCTGTTATCGTTGTTACTCCACCTGTTGTTAACACCGTATTTGGAGATAAGCTTGTTATTGTTGGTCCTGGCAATGGTACTGGCTTTGTATAAGTAACCCCTCCAACTAATGTAAATGACTGTCCATCTGGATTTGTTAATGTTACATTTGCTGCTCCTGCACTTCCTGCTGGTACTGCTATTTTAACTGATGTACTACTCCCGAATGACAATGCATTTACTGCTACTCCTCCTACTTTTACCGTACAACCACTTTGAAAGTTTGTTCCTGTTATCGTTGTTACTCCGCCTGTTGTTAACACTGTATTTGGAGATAAGCTTGTTATTGTTGGTCCTGGTAATGGTACATAAGTATACCCTCCAGTTAATGTAAATGACTGTCCATCTGCATTTGTTAATGTTACATTTGCTTCTCCTGCACTTCCTGCTGGTACTACTATTCTAAGTGATGTACTGCTCACCAAAGCCATTGTAGTTACTGCTACTCCTCCTACTTTTACCGTACAACCACTTTGAAGGTTTGTTCCTGTTATCGTTACTACATTTCCACCTGTTATTAGACCAGTATTTGGAGAGATACTTGTCATTGTTGGCCCTGGCAATGGTGCTGGTGTTGTATAAGTATACCCTCCAGTTAATGTAAATGACTGTCCATCTGGATTTGTTAATGTTACATCTGCTTCTCCTGCACTTCCTGCTGGTACTGCTATTTTAACTGATGTACTACCCCCGAATGACAATGAATTTACTGCTACTCCTCCTACTTTTACAGTACAACCACTTTGAAAGTTTGTTCCTGTTATCGTTGTTACTCCACCTGTTATTAGACCAGTATTTGGAGATAAGCTTGTTATTGTTGGTGCTGGCAATGGTGCTGGCTTTGTATAAGTATACCCTCCAGCTAATGTAAATGACTGTCCATCTGGATTTGTTAATGTTACATCTGCTTCTCCTGCACTTCCTGCTGGTACTGCTATTTTAACTGATGTACTACTCCCGAATGACAATGCATTTACTGCTACTCCTCCTACTTTTACCGTACAACCACTTTGAAAGTTTGTTCCTGTTATCGTTGTTACTCCACCTGTTATCAGACCAGTATTCGGAGATAAACTTGTTATTGTTGGTGCTGGTAATTTTATTGGTACTGGTGTTGTATACGTATATCCTCCAGCTAATGTAGCTGATTGTCCATCTGGATTTGTTACTATTACATCTGCTGCTCCTGCACTTCCTGCTGGCACAACTATTTTAACTGATGTACTACTCCCGAATGACATTGTAGTTACTTTTGCACCTCCTATTTCTACCGTACAACCATTTTGAAAGTTTGTTCCTGTTATGGTTGCTACAGTTCCACCTGTTGTTACACCAGTATTGGGAGATATGCTTGTTATTGCTAGTGGAATTGGTTTATATGTGAAGCCTCCAGTTGAAGTCACAGCATCACCATCTCCATTAGTAACTACTACATTTACTGCTCCTGCATTTGCTACTGCTGGAGTTGTTACAGTTATACTTGTTTCTGTATTTGCTGTTACTTGTGCTCCCGATCCTCCAAAGGTAACCTGTGCCTTAGAATCAAAGTTCGTTCCTGTTATTACTACACTATCTCCTCCACTTACCAATCCTGTATTTGGAGATATACTTGTTATTGTTGGTAGAAGAGCTTTATATGTGAAGCCATTTGTTAATGTTGTAGCATTACCATTTCCATCAGTTACCACCACATTTACTGCTCCTGCATTTGCTACTGCTGGAGTTGTTACAATTATACTTGTTCCTGTATTTGCTGTTATTTGTGCTGCTGTTCCTCCAAAGGTAACTTGAGGATTAGCATCAAAATTTGTTCCTGTTATTACTACACTATCTCCTCCTGTAACATATCCGCTATTTGGACTTATACTTGTTATTGTTGGTACAATTGATTTATATGTGAAGCCCTTCGTTAATGTTGTAGAATCCCCATTTCCATTAGTTTCCACTACATCTACTGCTCCAGATGCTGTTACTGCTGGAGTTGTCACAGTTATACTTGTAGAAGTACTTGCTGTTATTTGTGCTTCTGCTCCTCCAAAGGTAACCTGAGGATTACTATCAAAATTTGTTCCTGTTATTACTACACTATCTCCTCCTGTAACATATCCGCTATTTGGACTTATACTTGTTATTGTTGGTGGAACTGCTTCATATGTGTATCCTCCAACTAATGTAACTGATTGTCCATCTGGATTTGTTATTGTTACATCTGCTGCTCCTGCACTTCCTGCTGGAATTACTATTCTAAGTAATGTACTATTCTCAAAAGCCATTAAATTTACAGCTGCATTTCCTACTTTTACCGTACAACCACTTTGAAAATTTGTTCCTGTTATCATTACTGCATTTCCACCTGTCGTTAGTCCAGTATTTGGAGATATACTTGTTATCGTTGGTGCTGGTATTTTATATGTGAAGCCTCCAGTTGAACTCACAGCATCACCATCTCCATTAGTAACTACTACATTTACTGCTCCTGCATTTGCTACTGCTGGCGTTGTTACTGTTATACTTGTTCCTGTATTTGCTGTTACTTGTGTTGCAGTTCCTCCAAAGGTAACCTTTGCCTTGCTATCAAAGTTTGTCCCTGTTATTACTACGCTTTCTCCTCCACTTACAAATCCTGTATTTGGAGTTATACTTGTTATTGTTGGTGGTAATGTAAATGTAACGGAATTATCCTGAACTGGAGAACCTATATTTCCAGATAAATCAGAATAATGAGTAACCTGCACATTGATAGGTGCATTCTGCGTTAACATGTCACCACTTGAATCAATAGAACTATCATTTCCTATATTAACAGTTGCTGTATAATTATTACCGGAAACATTTGTATAGGTTGCATTTGCAACATATCCATCTACTAAAATTTGAGGATTTTCTTGTAAAGCCTCTGAGGCAGTAAAATTTATAGTGAGGGTATTTCCGGGAACTGCATTTTTATTGCCACTTGAATTATTAGATACAACTGATAAATTACTAATTGTTGGTGGTGTTGTATCTATTATAAAAGGACCATATAAGCCTGAAGTTGTACCTTCATTACTTACAAATTTAGTTGCAATATAATAAATTCCATCTTTAGTAGGAAACGGTATACCTGAAGTGCCACCAAAATATGCTCCAGACACATCACCTGGGGTAGTAGTTTTACTAGAATAGAACTCGTTCGCTGGAATAGCATAATTCATTACATTAGTATTACTATTACCAGAATTAATATCAGAAGGAATTGTAAAGTTGTAATTTAGGCTTGAATTATATAAATATTGTGGAACAAACACACCTTGAGACGGACATCCTTCATACCATTCCATATATATAGGATAATAATTACCGGCTACAAGATTTATTCCAGTGTAATTTTGGTTGAAGTTAACTGCAGTATCACTATTCGTCCCAGCAGGAGTTGCTCTAAATTGTGGACCAGCAAGTCTCCAGTCATTTACGAAAACCTGATTTACACCGTTAACTGTAATATATCCATAAGCTCCATCGTCTGAATATGCCCCAAGCAAATAACTTCCTGTTCTTTGCGGACAAAAATATCCCCATAGCTTCATTGCTTTCATCGCTGCATTTTTATTAGGTGTACCATAAATCACATTATTATCAGCAATATCCAATAAGAAAGCATTACTTCCTACTCCCTGTGTTTCATATATGTCCGTTCCAGATACTGCTTGTTGCACAAGTACACCATTACTAACAGGAGTACCAAAGCTTACATCTCTTGATAGATTTTGATCTGCTTTTCCTTCATATTCATAATGTTTAGTTGTAATATAACCCTGTTGTCCCAAATCATTTGCATAAGCTGCTTGACTATTAGGTGCTGGTATAGTCATATTTGTCATTGTTGAGTCATTGGGAAACTGTGGAGTAGTTACAAATTGGTATTTTTCACTAGTTACATTAGTTAAAGAATTATTCGCAATATTAACAGTTGCTCCTGCTGCAAGTCTCACAGCATTACTACTATTAAAAATAGTATCGCTTCTTATACCTCCAGTATTAACATATTGAGGTATGCTTTGGTTTGATGAATCTGTTACACTTATTGTAACACCAGTTGAACTTGCATGTACAATGGTATTTGGAATTAGCCCAAATATGGAACTCTCCATAAGGATTGTTATAAACAAAGCACTAAACTTTTTGAATTTTTTACCTTTCATGTAAATTCCCCCTTATTCAATCTTCTTTAGTTAAAAACAATAACCTTTATGAATTTTACATTTTTTATACCTCCTAAA
>Ga0255363_100163_pt1 | contig 15146 bp, 19 predicted proteins | sample GFST100metaG_FD_186007 | JGI IMG/M metagenome (GOLD analysis project Ga0255363, IMG submission 186007) | Peat soil microbial communities from Stordalen Mire, Sweden - G.F.S.T100 | ecosystem: Environmental > Terrestrial > Soil > Wetlands > Peat | place: Sweden: Norrbotten County, Stordalen Mire... | reverse complement strand
CAGCTGGATAGAGTTACAGACTTCGAATCTGGAGGTCGAGGGTTCGACTCCCCCTGGGTGCACCATGAAAGCCTTACAAATGCTAAGTTTGTGAGGTTTTTATTTTACCCTAAAACAGAGTTTTACCCCGCTTTTTACCCCTTATAGAATTTTATAAATAAAATATGTAAGTTTGCAAATTGTATATACATAAAAAATTAAAGTGGAGTTTTTGAAAATATCTGCCCTATGTGTCCCAAAGGTATCTAAAGGCTTGATATACCTAGATTAGGACAGATATATTTTTAGATTTATATATGTGTCCTATCTGCCCTATCTGTCCCATATTACAATAAAAAATAGGAGCTTATTTTACCCCCATAGAATTATATAAATCATTTAATTTTGATGCGGCTCTTTCTTTCATACTATCCAGTACATGAGTATAGGTATCTAAAGTAATAGAAATATTACTATGACCTAAAAGACTTTGTACGGTTTTAGGATCTTCTTTTAGTTCAAATAACCTAGTTGCATAGGTGTGCCTCAAATCGTGGAATTTCTTATCTTGCATACCATTAGCAACAAGTATTCTTTTAAATCTTTTACGTACATTGCTACAGTCTAAGTATCTACCAAACATATTACAAAACACAAGTTCATTATCTTCGTACAAATTAGCCATTTGTAACTTTAGAGCTTTCTGATGCAGTTGATATTTTTTTATGCTTTTTGTCAAAAGTTCTGGTATTGATATAGTTCTATTACTTGCGTCACTTTTAGGAGTTTGAATTTCAATACTAGCAGTTCCACGACCCTCTTTAGTAACATTATTAATATATTTAACGGTTTTATTTACCCTAATAGTATTATTTTTAAAGTCAATGTCATTCCATGTTAATGCTAGTAATTCACCTTGTCTTAGTCCTGTATTAAGAGCTGTAATAAAAAGCATTTCTAATTCGTGACCTTCTATAGCTTCAATAAATTTCTTTTGTTCATCTAAACTAAATGGCTGCACATTATTAGTTTTATTTAATTTTTTCTTTTCAGATTCTTTAGGTAATACAACTGATCTGGAGAAGTCTTTTATTATTTTATTATTATCATAAGCGTATCTGATGCATGGAGCTACTATTTTATTAAGGCTTTTAATTGAGTTTACTGTTTTACCTTTCTTTATCAGGCTATTATAGTAGTCCTGTATATCCTTAGATGTGAGATCTTTTAGTTTAATAGTTGATATTGCACTATCTTTAATATAATTTCTAAATATCCCTTCATATCTTTCTTTAGATGATGGCTTTACATTTACACAGTGTACATCAAAGAGCCAGTCGCATATAAAGGTTTCAAAACATTCCTTGTTATTACTAATACCATTATCTAACTCATTAATTATGGTTTTTATTTTAGCATCAAGCTCTTTTACCGTTGAAGCATATAAGTCTTTAGGATTTCTAAGGTTTTTATGTCTTAATCTAAAGAAATAATATTCTTTACCATTAATGATTCTTTTCCTATATGTGGTTTTAGCCATGAGATTTTTTACTCCTTTCTGTAATATTTTGTGGTTACTTTATAATCAAACATAGCAACTACAAGTCTAATGAATTAAAGTCAATGTGAAGATTATCATATATGCCTACTTTTATTTTGTCTTTAAAAGTGTAGCTTTCAGGAGTTTCATATTGATTTGTATTTTCATCAAGCATATAAACTAATATAGTTTCCTTTGTAGGGCTTACTATCCAGTATTCACGTACTTTAAATTGTTCATATAGGTTTAGTTTTCTAACATAGTCACTAGAAGCATTGAATGGTGATACAACCTCAATAATCATATCTGGAGCACCAGTACAACCCTTGTCAGTTAGCTTGCTTTTATCACAAATAACTGATATATCTGGTTGAATTATATTTTTACTACTTGATGCCTCTTCATCCTCATTTTTTAAGATTATATCAAAGGGAGCGGTATAGACCTTGCAATCACCTTTATTGGATTTAATGTAATTATTTATGATTGTAGATAGCTCTATAATAACTCCTTGATGTCTCCTTGATGGAGCAGCAGCCATATTATAAATATGTCCTTCTATAATTTCAATGCGTTCACCTTCTGGATAAGCTAGGTAATCAGCGTAGGTATATATTTTATTTTCAGCTGTATTTGACATGGATATAGACCTCCTTTATATATTTATTTACATAAAATTAGTATTAATTATAAAATTTGTCGTAAAATCGAGGCTCTTTATTATATTTTTTAAATAATTCATTAAATATTATAGTATCAATCTGATTAATTATATTTTTCACTTCATTGTCTCCAATGTTCATACCATAATGTTTAGATATATCTGATATTCTTGATTGTATAATGCGATAAAAAGCATCTCTATTAAAACTATACTGACCAGATACTGGGTTAGACTTATATTTTAAATTCTTAGGTTTTGTCAAATCTAGCATGAATTCGGTAATTGTTAAATCACCATAAAAGCAGTTATCTTGACAAAATTTTTTACAAGTGCTTTCATCTAACGAATATAAAAAAGATAATAAGTCTTGTTGCTCCACAATAGACAAATCTTTATAAGGATTTTCTAATATATATTTAAGTTTTTCAATTGAAATATCAGTTTTATCATTAATGATAGTTAAAGGATTATCCTCAATTATTGAAACTATATTTTGTATTAATAAATAAGTTAGTGAATCCGAATGATTTAATTCATTTATAGTAACATTTAAAGCTTCTGCAATTTTAAGTAAATTTTCAATTTTAGGATTTCTAGCATCATTCTCGTATTTTCTTATAGATATTTCAGAAATACCAGTTTTTTCAGCTAATTTACTTTGTGCCATATTTAAAGATTTTCTTAGTGTTCTTATATTTGAACCAATACTCATAATATTCCTCCTATTAAATTATCATAAATAGTATACCACATTTGCAGATACAAAAGTATCTAAAAATATTGACACAGATACAAAAGTATCGTATCATATAACTATAGATACAAAAGTATCTATAAGGAGGTATATAAGTATGGATTTAGATTTGAAAAAGTTTAAGACCGCACAGGCTAGAGCATGTTTATCAGTGAATGAATTAGCTGAAAAATCAGGACTTAAAAGACCTACGGTATCAAAGATAATAAATGGAGTAGCTAAGCCTTCAATAAAATCTGTTGGACTGTTAGCAAAAGCATTAAATGTTGATGTGACTGAAATTATTGCTGATTAATACCATTACAAAAAATATAAAAAATTTTTAATTTTTCTCTTAAAAATTCTTATATAGATAATATAGGGAAAAATATAAGACAAGCAATTACATAAGAACATGCCACAAAGTTGACTAAGTGGGTATGTTGGAGCGGAGAAATATAAAAAAATAGGCGGTGTTTATTATGTCATTAAAGGTAATACCTACAGACGATATTGCAAAGCTAGAGCGTCAAATTAAGGCACTAGAAAGCATTATTCCAAAAGAAACTAATCCAAAAGATAAGTCTATTCATGTCCAAACGTTAAAAGATCTAAAGGCACATAGAGAAAAAATATTAAAAAAGGAAGTGTAATAAATGTCTGAAACAGTAAAAACAATATTAGTAAGCCCAACAGAAGCAATGAAAATTTTAGGTGTAGGTAGAAATATGATGTATTGTGATTTATTAAAGAGAAAAGATTTTCCAACATTTCAAGTTGGAGCAAAGTATTTTATTAATCGTGAATTGTTACAAGAATGGGCAAATAAGCAGTGCAAAAATACGGTTAGCAGATAAAAAGTAGGTGAGAAGGTGCTAGGGAAAGATTTTAAATCAATTATAGAAAGCAACATATTCCCATTAGTTCCACTGGTCAATTATTCAAAAATTCCAGTAGTACCATGGAAGAATAAAGACTTTTGGATTAAAGATAGTATAGAACTTGAAGATTTGGGGGCAACATATAAAAAAGAAATAGACGGAAAATCAAAAGGTGGTAATTTTACAGGGTTATCGTTAATATGTGGAAAAGCTAGTAATATTATGGTTTTAGATATTGACATGAATCATGGTGATAATGCGATTAATGGCAATGACAGCTTTAATAATTTTATAAAAGATTTCCCAGAAGAGGAAAAAGAAAAAATATTTAATACATTTACTGTTAAAACTCCAAGAGGTGGAACACATTTATATTTTAAATATAAAGAAGGGTTAAAGAATAAAGCTAATTATATACCCAGTGTTGATATTAGAACTGACGGAGGATTAATTGTAGTCCCACATAGTAAAGTGAGAAGTAATGGCGAAATTAAAGAATATAAGGCAGATGGACAGGAAATACAAGAAATGCCACAACAGCTCTTTGAAAAATTAATAGAGCTAGATAAAAAGGAAACTAAAGAGGTAGTTGTCAGTAATAGCGTTTCTAGTTGTGCGGATATTATGTCGAATAGTAAGTATTATAAAACTGTAAATACAGGTGAAAGGGATAGTGCTTTAGTAAGTTGGCTAGGTTTAATGATAAAGAATAATCCTAATATGAGGACTAAAGAAACTTTGTTGCCACAAGCCATTACATACAATAGGAGTTGGTTCAATCCTCCTTTAAGTAATGAGGAAGTAGAAAAGAAAGTTGATAGCATCCTTAAATATGCGTTTCCTTCTTATTGTGATGATAAAGGCAATATTGATAACTGGAATTTAGTTCAGCATATTATTAAAGAGCAGCCAAGCTATACAAAGGGAAACTTATGGTATCTATATAATAATGATAAAGGTTTTTATGACTATAAGGAGCTTAGAGATGTTCAAAAAATGTTTTTCAGTTATGCCATAAATAACAAGGATAAGACAGTTACAAGGTCAAAGAATTTTGCTGAATTATTAATGATAAATAGTGATGATGCTAGAAAAATCCATGATGAAAAATCATATATTAACTGTCTTAATGGGATTATCGATATAGAAAATAATCAGTTATTGCCACATGATCCTAAATATAAATTAGAAATTCAGTTTCAAGCTAATTATATTTTAGATGAATGGGAAGAAAAATTCAACAATTCAGATTTTAAAAAGTTCTTAGAAACTACTCTTGACGAAGGCAGTATATTAGCATTACAGGAGTCGTGGGGGCTTATGTTATCACCTCATGCTAGAGAAGTGCAAAATGCTTTTATATATAAAGGAGAAGGATCTAATGGTAAAAGTGCCGCTTTTGATATTCAAGAAGCTCTTATTAATGATAATAGGCATATTTGTAGTATTGGACTTGGTGACTTTGGGGAGCCTTTTGTGATTTCAATGGCAGAGGGAAAGCACGTTAATATTGTTAGAGATGATGAACTATCGGGGAAAACAGTTAATAAGTTTTTTAAATCAATGGTATGTGGTGAGCCAGTGACAGTTAATAAAAAAAATAAAGACCTTGTAAGGCTAGATTTTAATATGACTATGTTCTTTGCTTTAAACAGGATGCCAAGTGCAGCAGATAAGTCCACAGGTTTTTTCAGAAGACCCGTCATAATACCTTTTAATATATCCTTTGGTACGCAAAAAGAAGTTGATAATGGATTGAGGGATAAGGTTAAAGATGTGGGGATTGCTGATAGAATCATAGAAAATGAGCTAGATATTGTTTTTATGTGGGCATATAAAGGTCTAAAAAGAGTTAAGTCTAATAAGTGGAAGGTAACTATAAGTGAAGAATCTGAAAGGGAAATGGAAGAATACAAAGAAGAGGTTGATAGTGCATATTCTTTCTTTAAATCTAAAATAATCAATGCATCAAAAAAGGATACACGAATAGAAAAGGATAAAATATATAATTCTTATCGTAATTGGTGTATTCCAAGCGATATAACACCAATGAATAAAGTTCAATTTGGTAGGCAGTTTAAGAGCTTTGGGGTAAAAGAATCTAAGAGTGACAGCGTACGTTATTGGCTAGATATAGAACTAGATATTGGCACCGTAAAAGAGGTTAAGGACAATATATATCCATTTGTGTAAGTGTTTCTTATGCAAATGGACTTCTAAGAAAAATGGAACTTAAAAAAATGAGAAAGAGGCGAAAAAATGATAGAGTTTATGGAATTTATGGGTAAAATGGTTGTGAGTACAGATAAAAATATAATTGATTTAAAGAGAAACTGGGTTAAGTCATTATATTCGGAGTTTGAAATAGGAAAACCGTTGAATCCAATTCAATATTTTCAAATGATGATTTTATTTGGAGAGTTTTTAGCAGAGCAGATGTATCAATTATCTCAAAATTCTTTTAATAAAAAAGACATAAAGAATAACTATTTAAGATTATCTGATGAACTGGGTATTTGGATGGATAGGTACATGCTTTATGCAATTCAATGTAATGAGAATAAGAAAAAAATAAAAGTGCCTAAAGATGGCATTAAATTAATTGAAGAGGCTTGTATTAATGTTATGGAGTTTATATCTGAGAAAGACTATAAAGAAATAATTAATAAGTTTTCTAAAGAATATGGTGTTAATCTAATGATTGGATAAGTTTAGATGTACAGAGGAGCGGAGGAAATATGGAGATTGAACAAATAAAGGCAGCTAAAAGAGCTTATTTTAAAAAGTATAGAGAAGACCACAAAGAGAAAGTATCAGAGCAAAGAAAAAAGTGGTTTAAGAAGAACCCAACTAAGAGGGCAGAATATCAAAATAGATACTGGGAGAAGAAAGCGGAAGAGATAAAATCAGAGTAAGGGGGAAATACCATGTTAATGAATGAAATAGCCAGTGAATTTTATGAAAAATACATAGAAACAGCAGAAAATGAGTTATTCCAAGATGCTGACTATAAAAAAGATGCTGAAAATGTATATGACATTCTAAAAACAGTTAAGGAGCTAATACCTCCAAACCAAAACAAGCTAATACAACAATTAGAATTCTCAATAAACACTCGTGAACTTCTATTTTGTAGAGCATCATACATTTATGCCTTTAAACAAGGGGATAAGATGATGTTAGAAATTGCAATGACTGAATGTAAATAAAAAAAGCTAAATAAATTAAATGGATATATTGGGAAGGTTTAAATATATAAGGGAAAGATGTGGGGTTTATATGTATGAACCAAATATTAAACAAAGTTTTAGAAGAAGAGGAACAACTACGGTTAGAGGTTGAACAATATGCAGGTGGTGAAATGGTGGTAAAGGCAGAGTTTGAGTATATTAAGAAAATTCAAGAATTAAAAAGCGAAAATGATAGATTGAAAAGAGAAAATGCCATGTATAGAACCACATTGTATAAGATTAAGAGCCAAGCAGAAAGAGCTTTAAAGACAATGGGGTAATAAAGAATAAGAGTTAATTATAGGGTTGTAGAAATACAGCCTTTTCATTTAAACATATTGTAGGTACTATAAAATAAAATGCGATAACCACAAAAGGAGCGGATAAAATGTATTGTGTTATCCAAAAGGTTGAAAATAAGAAAACTAATACATGGGGAGAGGCAAAGGAATTAAAAGTTAATATAACAAAGTGGTTTACTGATGGTATAGAAAAAGTAAACTATGGTTATTCATATTCTGGAAAGTTTGAAAGACCAATTAAGACAGTATATAAGATTAGTATTCATAAGAGTTATAGGGAGAATGGGAAGGTTCATAAAAAGCAATGGGTTATATGTACAATAGGATATTATGGTTTAATAGAGTACGGTTTATATGACTATGCAGATAGGACTATAAATGATATTAAAGACGAAATAGGACTAAGTATTGATAGCATATACGAAATGATATACAAAAAGCTACAGCCTATAATTGACGAGGTAACAAAGGAGTATGAAGCTACAGAAGAGTATAAAACAAAAGTAAAACATATGGTTATATTAAAGAAGTATCGTGAAGCTAAAGAGATATTTGAGACTAAATACGGTAAAGTTACATATGACTATTGCTATGATATATTTGGAGTTCTACGGAATGAGAAATATTTGAAAGAGCTTGAAGCAAGTTATAAGGCACAGCAGGAATATAAAAGTAGTTACTATGAAAATTCTAAAAGTAACTACAGCAACTATGATTTTAGCAATCTATTTGCTTCAAAAACTACTACATATACAGATAAAGAAAAGGAATATCTAAAGAAAATTTATAAAGGTGGAGCATTAAACTTGCATCCAGATAAAACAAAAGATGATGGCGAAGGTATGAAGTTCTTAAATAAATTAAAAGAAGAATGGGGAATAAAATAAGGCTTGTAGAAATACAGGCTTTTATTATTGCTTTATTTACCCTATATATTGCTTGTTTTAGTTTTAAGGCATAATTGTATTACTGATAATTTAGAACGCTTATAAACTATAGAACGGTAATAACATAAATACATAAACTAGGTATATTGACACGATAAAAAGAGGATTAATATATTCATAAAAACTACTCAACCTTCTACTCAACCTTCTACTCAACCTTCTACTCAACCAAAACCAAAAAGGTTGAATGAAAAGGTTGAGTTTGGTTGTACCATATGTACCCTTTTTACTGCACCCTATAATGCACCCTTTTAACTAATTTGTGTGCAGTTTGATTGTTGTACTCATTTGTTGTACTACAAACCTTTTTTCATAGTACAGCATAAGAATATAATGCATTAACACAGGAGCAACACCCTTGTAAAACCTAGTAAAGAACCTTACAAAAGATTATAGTCAGATGCTAGTGGTACAAGTGTTAGGTACTTCATAAAACTACAGATTAGTGTTAAGAAAAGACAATGTTTTGATGTTAAGATTGATATTGAGAAATGTTGAAACTAGAACCCTAGCAAAACCTAACATTTACCTCGGTACTTATCGGTATAGAGACACTTGCAAATGCTAACATTACAGGCTAGTTTAATGTTGGTAAATGATGGTGTTTAACTGGAATGTATAGGCTTAAAATAAATGTATTTTGAATGGTAACGAAAAGGAACGTTACTTTATTTGAATGGTAACGTTCCGGAACGGTGGAAGAGGTCTATTCAAGTTATAAAGGAGTGATAAGCAAATAAATAATAATAGTCTTGTTATTCATTCATATACAACGATAAAAAGTTAAAGTAGTGTAATTCTATATTTAAATTTAAAATGCGTGTATGAACCTTTAAATGAAATATAGGGGGCATACTCATAAGTGCCTATGTAGTCACGATAAAAAGGAAACAATATTACAAGAATGTTGGAAGTCTCTCCTAACTAAATTTAACAAAACCTATTTTTATTAAAAGGATATTTGGTTTTTAATATAGAAGTATATGGAGAAAGGTGGGAGATAGCATGAAACAGAATGATAAAGATGAAATAATTAGATTAAAATTGGAAGGAAAAAAATTAAAAATTACCAATCCAATTGGTGGTACTAAACAAAGAACAAAAATAGAGTTGGTGGATCCGAAAGGCAAAACAGTTAAGACTTTCGAGTACGAAGGTAATGAAGCAAATGAAGCGGATGAATTTGCAAATAAACTTTTAGGCAAATGAATTATTTTTAGAACTCTTAACAGGGTTCTTTTTTATGCAATTATAAAAAACCTCTTCTAGTTAAAAATTCAACTACAGAAAATTTGGTAGCGGAAAATTCCGCTGTGAAAATTAAATAGGATAACAAAATTCGACATATACACTATGTCTCAAATACGGTAAAACAAACGACCGTTTTATTTACTTTATTTTCTTTGTTTTCTTTTTACGGAGTTAAGCCATTTGTTAGGTAAATAAACTCAGTAAATAAATTAAAGTAAAGTTATTGACAAATTAGACCGTTTGCTTTACTATATAAGCATAGAGAAAACAAAGAAAACAAATAAGAGGTGTTAATTATGATATTTGGATATGCAAGAGTGTCAACTATAGAGCAAAATTTAGACAGGCAAATAGATATGTTATTAAAAGCAGGAGCAGAGGAAATTATTCAAGAGAAAATTACAGGTACTAAAGCAGATAGACCGCAGCTAAATATATTACTGGATAAACTAAGGGCAGGAGATACAATACTAATTGCAGACCTCACAAGGTTAAGCAGAAGCACCAAGGACTTATTTAACTTAGTGGAGATAATAGAAACTAAAGGGGCTAATATTAAGAGCCTAAAAGAAACATGGATTGATACAACAACACCACAGGGGAAATTATTATTTACAATGTTTGCAGGAATAAGCCAATTTGAAAGAGACTTGATAAGCCAGAGGACAAAAGAAGGGTTAGAAAGTGCTAGGAGCAGAGGCAAAGTCGGAGGCAGAAAGTCAAAACTAGATGATAATAAAAAGAAAGCAGTATACAACCTATATCAAGCTAAAGAAACAAGCCTAAAGGATATATGCAGTATGTTTGATATTACAAAGCCTACACTTTACAAGATAGTAGAGGAAATAAGCGGAGCGGATAAGTAAAAGCCTCTCCGTATATATAAAAGAATATAGTGTAGAATCATATAAAAATAGATAAAATAAATTAAGGGACAGATAGGGCAGATGGAGGGACAGATTGAAAATGTGTATTGATTGGCTAAAAGTATTGATTTTACTTGATTAGGACAGATAGGGCAGATAGGACAGATAAAAAAGATAAATTAAAAATTACTCATGTATTTTTAATGCAAATTACACAAAGTATAAAAATGATAGCATATATATTTTACCCCCTTTTTTACCCCTTATAGCTTAAAATAAAAAGGTATAAAGCAACATTGAATAAAAACTAGAATGGCTATATAAAAGGGTTTGCGTAACATCTAAATTTAATAAAATCCATTCTTTTCGAATCTGGAGGTCGAGGGTTCGACTCCCCCTGGGTGCACCATGAAAGCCTTACAAATGCTAAGTTTGTGAGGTTTTTATTTTACCCTAAAACAACGAAATGTTTGCAAATGAATTTCTAGTTAACAAGAATTCTGAGAGTAGGGCTATCTTTTCTAATTCCATCAAATTTACTGTATCATTGCCTATTGATGATGAGGATATAAAAATTATTAGTTTTGACAACAAAAATTTAAAGGTTTTGTCAAATGAGATTATCGAGATACCTAATGGAAACTCAAAATTTTATAGAAAAAATTTTGAGTTCAGTTTCAGGAAAGTGAAGGTATTAAGAACTCTTATGTAAAATTTCAATATACTCCCAAAACGGGTTCTCCATATAATATTACAATTATATTTTAATGTATGGCTACAATATAGGACTTCTCGCTTACATATCAGGAAGCTTTCCCATATGACGCAAGGTACTGATATACAGCTTAAAGCGAGGAGTGCGTTTTTCAATATCATTTTCTGTAACACCTCTGAAAGTTACAAGCTGCGCCATTAGATTACAACACCAGTTGTCAGAGTTGAAGTGTTCAGTAGTTTCCTCAAAAAAGAAACATATGTCTTGTTGTGTTATTTTAATTGGTTTGCTATGGTTACTATCATTGAATTTGGCTCTCTTTTGTTCTATACTACGCATCACTTCCTGAGAATTCTTCTGGGCATGTTCATAATAAACTAAATTACGCTCAGTATGTGGAAGATAATACCCATGTATTATAAGTCCAAATTGTTCAGGAGAAGAGTCTCTTAGTTCATCTCTCATAGCATCATTTTCTTTTTTCCAGTTTTCTATTTCTTCATCAGTCATATCAAATGAAAATTTGGGTGGCTGATGTTTTAGTTTATCTTTACAATAGTTCTCAATCACATCGTTCTGAAAACTTTTAAAACGTCTATCATTGGGATCAATTGGTAAAGTCTCGCAGTGTTCTAAAAAATACTTCTCAGTTTCCTTAAATGTATGGGGGCAGGCTTTTATCAGTTTGGCGCAGTTTTCTACCCATGCATTAAAATTTTCTTTTTTTTTATCATTAGAAACCAACACCATTCTTCCAACAGCCATAGAACCATTATTATTTGTAATATTTATACTTCCGTCTTCATTTCTTTTCACTGACATAATATTCACCATCCTAAGTTATTTTTTCATATAGCCTAAACCAGTGCAATTTCATAGAACAAAAATCATATCCATATGTATATCCTCCAATAAGCGTAAAAAATAAAACTTTTAGGGATATTATACCATTAATTATGGCTTTAGGCATATGAAAGAAATAATGCCAACACAAAAATCCTACTTATTGTTACAGTTATAAGTTTGTAAAAATAGTATATAATGGTATAATGTTTTTAAAAGTTAAGACGAAATTGTAAATTAAGGCGAAGTATTGATATTGGGGAGGAATAAACGTGAAACAATTAAGTTATAGTAATATAGATAAGACATTATCAGATGTATATTTAAGAATGAATTTTTTGGGTTATCTATTGCCAACTAATTTTCAAGAAGAGAATGATAAATTTAAACGAGCATATTTAAATGGAAATATTTACAATCCTCAATATGTATATCGAAAAATAAAAGAAGTAGATTTTAATGAAATACGCAATAATCTAACTAAGTTTTATCTTGATGATAATAAAATAGGTAATTTATATTTAGGTTCTGTAGAATCAATACATAATGATTTAAAATTGTTAGAGAGTATAGGGGATTCTAAACTATTTACTGAATTAGGTAAAGTAAGATGTGGGAAACCTAAAATGGTATATGCAAAAATGGCTAAAGAATGTTTAAAATTTGATGAGAAGACTGAATTATATGAATACTCACCTAATGAACTTAAAATGCATTTAGAGAAGTGTATTAATTTTTATTCACTTAAATGGAATATACAAATTTCTGACGATATGCCCTCAAAAGTGAGAGTTGATTCTAAGATAAAGAAGGTAAGTATTAATGGTAATCATAAATATTCAGAGAATGATATTAAAAGATTATGCGTTCATGAAATATCTACACATGTATTGAGAACAGAGAATGGTGCATTAAGAGAGTATGGTATTTTTAAGTTTGGTACTTCAAATGGACAAATAACGGAAGAAGGACTTGCGTTATATAATGAAGAAATAGCGGGGGTAAGCAATATTTCTATACTCAAACTATATGCTGCAAGGTTTTTGAGCAGCATAAATATAGATACAATGTCATTTTATGAGATGGTACAGGAAATAGAACCCTATATCGGATTGAACAATGCAATACATGTTGTGGCTCGTTTTAAAGTTGGAATAAAAGATACAAGCGATGTTGGCGGGTATGTAAATGATTTTATATATTTTCAAGGATACCAAGATGTAAAAAATTCAGTTAGCACAGATTTGTCTCTATACAAAAAGCTATATTATGGTTGCATAGGATTAAATGATGTTAAATTATTTGAGAAAGAAATAGAAACTGCAATTACTTCACGTAATATTATTTTACCAAACTTGTTAATTGTATAGTGGATTTTAATGGACACAATATTCCTGAATTATGTCATAAAATCCACAAAATAGTAGTCTTGTGGTTAATTTGCATTTTATAAAAAATGGAAAATACGTCTTTTAGTAATATATGGCGCTACGGTAAAAAGGACGTGGAACTAAGCAGCAGACATAAGTTCTACGATAGGTGTCCAAAGTGGGAATGATGCAGGATAAAGAAATAAATAGTTTAAAATAAGCTAGAGCATGTTATAATATATTATGTTAGATGGTGATTTCATGGAAGATAAAATGTTTGATCTAATGAGTAAAATGTATTCAGAAATAAGAAGTTTTAGACGTAGACCAGTTTAAATTATTATGATATATGAGGTGATGAAATGGCAAATAATGAGGAAATAATGGAAATGTTAGTCAAACTAACAGAAGGGCAAACAGGCATAAATAATAGATTTGATAAGATTGACAATAGACTTGATAAGATTGACAATAGATTAAATAAAATAGAATTAGTCCAAGAAGAAATAAAGACTAAGGTTATAACGTTGGGAGAATTGCATCAAGCACATGAAGAGCAACAGGGACGCTTATTTGGTCATATTGATAATATAGTATCAGAAAAAATTGACGTTATAGAAACAGCAGTTAAAAGTGTTTCTAAAGATACCAAAGAAATAAAAGAAAGTATTGAAGTATTAAAAGAAATGACAGGTAAGCATGAGGTAGATATTAAAATTTTAAAACGTAGACCAGTTTAATAATCAATAAAGGGCGACTTAGCGTCCTAGAATGGAGTAGTACCAGTAATTCTAATTTTTAAAGAGTAGCTAGGAGCTTGATGCCCTGGACTTTTTTATTTTTAAAATATTAACTTTTCATATAGCCTAAACCAGTTCAACCCGTAGTTTCCAAGTCCCAAGTCAACGGTATCAATATATTTAAAACCACATTTTTCATACAGACTAATGGCAGGTTTATTACCTTCGTAAACATCCAGCCTAATTGATTTACCATGTGACTTAATACTGTGTTCAATAGAAAAGTCCATTAATGCTTTGCCTACACCACATTTTAAAAATTTTGGATGCACTACAAATGTATGTATAACAAAAACATCTGAATAGTCAGACTCAAATTCCCATTTAGCTTTATCATATGCAGGTTCAGGTTCATGGCTTAAAATAATAGAACCAATGATTTTTCCATTATGTTTTGCTACATAGAGATTACCATGATTAACGCCATCAATTGCATTTTGCCGAACAGGATATATACCCTTTTTCCATCCAGGATAGTTTACTCCTTTTGCCAAATGGTCATTTATGTCGTTATAAAGCTGCTCTAATTCATCAATATCAGTTACTTTTCCTAGATCAAAAATTATATCCATATGTATATCCTCCAACAAGCGTAAAAAATAAAACTTTTAGGGATATTATACCACTAATTATGGCTTTAGGCATATGAAAAAAAATAATGCCAACACAAAAACCCTACTTATTGTGACAGTTATATCCAAAGACATTTTTAAGGCTGAGTAATATACATAGTAATTTAAGTGGATATAATTAGATTTTTTTATATAGAGCTTAAATATAATATGAGCTAGAAGAAGTTTTTTATTTTAAGAAAAGCAAATATAGGATATAATAAAGACATAAGGACGGTGATGAAATGGCAGATGAAGACAAGATAAAGTCTAAAGAAGATAGTGAAGAGAGAGTAAAATTAGACCAGATACTAAAATCATTATTCAATGTATCAAGAAAAGTGCTGATTCAAATGATGAACAGTTTATTTAAAGAGAATTATGACTTAGGAAATACAGAAATAACCTTTGAAA
>Ga0255363_100160_pt1 | contig 15288 bp, 12 predicted proteins | sample GFST100metaG_FD_186007 | JGI IMG/M metagenome (GOLD analysis project Ga0255363, IMG submission 186007) | Peat soil microbial communities from Stordalen Mire, Sweden - G.F.S.T100 | ecosystem: Environmental > Terrestrial > Soil > Wetlands > Peat | place: Sweden: Norrbotten County, Stordalen Mire... | reverse complement strand
CCTGTCTCCGTCCCGGAGCACCAACTCCGCGAACGGCTTGTTTTCTTCACCCCCGCACGCTGCCAAACACAGCGGACGGAGGCAGGAGAACCACCAACCCAAATCCCACGCCAACCGGGACATCCTCGGAATGCCTTGTCGCCGGCTTTTGCTATGGCGACTTAGACATACTATGGACTGCGCTTGGTGCCTCGTCGTCAGCCCAACTTTTTGTCATCGGCGGGGTCAGGTGGGTCTGCGCGCAATGCTTCGGCGAGCCGCGCGAACACCTGAGCGGCGATCCCGTGAAGAATGTCGTAGGTCGGCCGCATCTGATCGATGTCCGTGAAGTCGGGGCGCACCTCGGCACGGACGTAGACACCGGGGTGAACCACCATGTTGCGAACCGCCACGAGGAAGTGCACCGCATCTCCCACTTGGCCTTGTAGAGGCGCGAACAGGTCGTCCGGGGAGGTAGGCAGAGACGTCGCAAGCCATCCGGCATCCCTCGCCAGCTGAGTCGCGGTTCCTAGGGTCCATCTCAGGGGGTCGTCCTGCTTGCTCGGCCAGAGATGCTGATCGCGGAGCTTCGACTCGAGGCGGACGGCGGTCACCACAATCGCCGCTTCAACCGCTCCCCCGATCGAGAGGATCGCGGCACGCCAAAGCTCAGCATCCGCGCACCGCTCGGCCTCAGTGAAGAGATCTTCAGCGAGGGCGACGAGGCCGTCGACCTGGTACGGCGTCGGAACCGAGGCGGAGCCACCCATGACCGTGAACATCTACCACCACACCCGGCGTACGCGCTTGCAAGATAAGACCTGCCCGATCTCGTTCGAGCGACTAGGTACGGTCAAGCACGCGCCGGAAACCGGGGTGCCAACGCTTGGTGACGGTCGCTTTCATGTCCGGGATGCCTTCCTCGGACGAACGCCTTGGCAACTCCGCACCCGCCGGGGTGGACGTCACGCTGATGGAATCTGTCCCTTGTCCCGAACTCGGCAATTCTGACCTGCGGAAACTGCCCTGAGTTACGCTCAACTGCTGGAAAGCCTTGCAGTTGCAGGGAAAACGGGCGGCTAGACTAGTAATGAAGGGGTGTCGGGGGTACCGAGTCCCCCGGTCGGCTCTGAAGGTTCGGGCCGCAGGAGGTCAATGGGGCAAGATGGCTTTGAGGGGGAGTCCCGTAAACCCTGTCGCTGTCCGCCCCTCGGCTTGCTGGGAGTTTGCGAGCGCGACAAACAGCGCGACCGGGGATAAGACCTTCGGCTCGAAGGCCGATACGTCCTGAGTACAGGCGCTAGGTTGGTCATGTGGGAGACGAGCAGCAACCCCAGGATCGATCAGTCTGGGTATCTGAAGCCGAGTACCAGCATGAGCTGTCGCGGAAGATGACAGCTTGTCGCGGTTTGATCGCCGTTGCCGACAGCCTGATCGGCAGGCGGATTGAGGTGCAGCCTTTCGTGGTTCTGGAAGAGTGGGCTAGAGCCACCAAGACCTTCAGGGCTGCAGTCACGGTCTCCGGCGCCGGGTTCGGCCCCCAGGGGCACATGCTTGGCCGCTCGATATTCGAGTCTGCGATGCTGATTATGTGGGCGGTGCGTCATGCCGACATAGCCGATAGATACGTCGAGCTGCACACATTGCTCGGCATCGAGCGTCATGTAGCGGCTCGTCGAAACGCCGGGTTCTGGGCGAAAGAAACAGCGAGTCATATGACGCCTGAGGAGCGTAGCGAGGCGGTCACGCTGTTTGGCAGGCGTGGGACGGCCTACTGGAGCGGGCACCGCAACCTCGAGGATCTGGTCAAGGAAAACATCGCCGAGCTTGACGATCTCTTCACAAAATCCCAGTACGAGGCGGTGTTCTATGTGCTAATCGGATGGTGCATGCCACCGGGCTGTCCACGCGAAGCCAGCGCGCTGAGAACCCCTTTGACCCTGACGTGACCGACGACACAGCTGTCCTAGTGACCGGCCCGTCCCGTAACCAGGTGTTCGACGCTCTCCATCTGGCGGCCACGAGCTACCTGTACGCCATGTACGCGTTGCCAGAGTCTCTCGATATGCAGACGAGGTTGCATGATGCGGCTGGTCTCGCTTGGCGGGCCTGGAAGAATCCTAGTCAACTCATGAGCCTCGCCGACGACGATCCTTGCCCATGCGACGAGTCCGACACGCTATGGGGAACGTGTCACAAATGGACGGAGAGCCTTGTTGACCTCCGGGAAGAAAGGAAGATCGTGGATCGCCCGCCCCGGATTGCGGCGTCCAGGACCAGGACCACGAAGAAGAAGAGCAAGCGGCGTCGCTGACCCGGTTCCGCCGCTAAGCGCGTTGGGGGATCGGGTTTGGTCTTAGAAGAGCGAGGAGCGATGTAATCCCGGGTGCGTGCGACGGTTTCCGGGGCATTGCGTTGTTCATCGGGTCGGGTGGGGGCTCAGGCGTCGGTCCGCGCAATATCCGATCGTCGCCGACAGTCTGTGTCGCCGGGACCCGCCGCTTCGTCGGTCAAACTGAGAGCTGTGAGCGATGCCAAGCGGTCGACCATCGGTACCTACCAACATTACCTGCCCGCTGCGTTTCTGGGGCGGTTCTCAACTGACGCCAAAAAGCGCGCGCGAAGCCGAACGCTGTGGGTGCAGAGTCTGGCCGCGCCGCGATCATATGTGAGTTCGGCGTCGAAGGTCGGCGGAGAAATCGGGTTATACGACGTCGACGATGACTCGCTCAGGCCGGAAAGGACGCTTGACTCTGCCTGGGGCTATGAGAGCTTCGTCCCGAAGGCGCTCGATGCCCTCGACGGCGGGATCAGCCGCCGGACGGCCGTGAGTGGCTCTTAGGTGCGGTGCCTTTCGTCGCCGGCCTCTTTGCCCGTGGGCCTGAGTTCCAGAAGGAGTTCGCAGAAAGGCTGCCAGCCGAACTGCGGGAGGAAAGTCCCCACCTTGGCGAACCCAGCCGTGCCACCGGCGCTCGACTGGTCGACCTCCAACTCCTCCTCGCACCGATTCTCGCGGCACGCTGGGCAGTCGTGCACTTCGCGGATAACGCCGACCTCGTCACCAGCGACCGCGGCTATGCGTTGACGACCACGCCCGACGGCGGTTCACCAAGCTACGCGATCCCGGTTAGCAGAAGCGCCGCTGTGATCGTGACGCCTCGCGACCGTGGGACTCCTATCCGGTGGTCAGGCGAATCGTGGGTCGTGGACATTGAGCATTTCGACGCTACCCCGGGCGATGCGCAGGCGCTCAACGATGCGATCGGCGCGTTCACTCGCCAAGCCATCTTCGGGTCCTCAAAGGAGGCCGTAGAGAAGACCGGCGCCGACCTGGGCAAGGCAGACCGGCTGACCGCGGGGCTGTTTGTCGTGCTGGATCCCGCCAGCCATCTCTATGACTACTTTCGGGTCCTTATCGCAACCGCCGACCCGCCAGGCCCCGACCGGTCGCTGAGTGAGGAGATCGACTGGACGAAGGTTTCGGTCGACGATTGGCGTGCCCCGGTCGTCGTTGAGTTGCTCTTCCCGGACCGAACGCGCGGTGGTGTCAGTGTCCGCCACGGACTGATCTCAGTGGACCTCACCTACGGCATCGAGCAGCGCCGCGCCCGCAAGCAGGTCGGTGACATCAGGATGGGGGCGCTCAGTCATGTCGACCTTGACACTCTGAGACAACCTAAGCCCCGCCGCACACCGACACGGTCAGCGTCTGCGGCTTCCCCTCGGGTTGAAGACCTTCAGAAAGAGGCCGATGCTGTGGCCGCGTTTGACCGTGGCATGGACGCCATGGCCGCCGGTCGGATTGAACAGGCCGAAGCCGAATTTCGGGAGTCCGACAGGCTGGGTAATTCCGCAGGTTCGGTCAACCTGGGCAACCTGCTACTGACGAGGGGTGATCTCACAGGCGCCGAAAATGCGTTCCGACGAGCGGCGCGTCGCGGCAACTCCAACGGCTCACTCAACCTCGGCGCCATGTATCTGGCTCGGGGCGGGCTGCGGGAGGCCGAGAGGGAGTTCCTGCGGGCTCAGCAGGCAGGTAATCCGCGCGCACAAGAGTTCCTGCAGAAGTTAGCGCAGGCCCGCGAACGCTCTGACTGACGTCGTGTGGCTACCACATCCGCTGCCGTCATAGTCGGAGGGGCGCCACGGTCAGGCACGGCCGCCCAAAGCTGGCGCGCGGTGCACTGGTCGTACCCGGCTATGAGCGAGCGGCTCGGCGAGCTCCCCGGACTCGCTTCAGCGCCAGAGCGATCCCGGTGCCGCGGCGAGTCAGCAAGATGGCTGTCCACCTCGCGAGACAAGCGCTTTCGCCTCCTAGCCGCGTCCGAGCGGGGCCTTCGCTTCGGCGACAACTAGATCGTGAGGCAAAGTGCCCGAGCCACAGGCGGCGTGCACCATGCTGGGTGGTGGCTCGGGCCGGGTGCTTAGCGGCTTCAGCGCCAGTCCGGTTGTCCCACTGAGATCGTAAGCAAGCGAACGGGGAGTGCGTCGTCTTTGCGTGGACGGGTGGGTCAGAGAGTCACGCCAGCTGCACCGCTCGGGGGATCGAGTTACTCGCGCAAATGTGGCTCAATCACATGGCCCGAGATGAGACAGCCAGCGAGTTCGTGACGGTCGCCGCGCGCACGCTGTGCTAGAGCTCGCGGACGAGTTCTGAGAGAGGGACGTCGAGTGCGTCGGCGATGCGCTTGGCCGTGGGGATCGTCGGGGCGTGCCAGCCGCGTTCGATCTCGCCGAGGTACTTGGCGTCCATGTTCTTGATGCGGTTTGCGACCTGGTCGAGTGTCTCGCCGTGATCGGTGCGCGCCGTTCTGATGGCGGCTCCGAATCTCTGCGCGACGGGATCAGCGAGCCCGCGACGGGGCACAGGTTGTCGGTCTCGCGGGGAACATGCTCCCCCGAGTGTCCGATCAGCGCCTGGACTTGAACACTCGACATGTTCCCCCTTCGGTTGGTAGAGTTGCGCTGCAGCTCCACTTACCGGTCCTCGAAGGTGATCCGCGGATGCGTCGCATGCCACTCATCGTTGCCTTGCTGATTGCCGCAACGGCACTGGCCGCATGCGGCTCAACAAAGACCGTGACGGGCGCAAAGGCAGTCGTTAGCAAGCCAACCACGACTTCGGGCACATTGGGGCGTGCGGCGTGCCTGAAACTCCGGGCCGTAGACCGCCGGGGCGGCGTGACGCAATCAGTTATAGCTGCAGAGATCAAGGCGGGGCACAGCGACGTGGGGCTGGACGAGATTGAGTGCGAAAGCATCGGGATCGACATTGCTGCTAAGACCACGCAGCCGGCCGGAGCCGCCCTACTCGCCGCGGATCGCAAGAGCCGCGCCGCCTGCTTGAGCCTCAAGAAGGCGGATGATGCCGCAGGTGTGTCCGCCGCTCTCATCGCGTCGAGTGTCCACAGGTACGGCACCTACTGCGAACAATTCGGTGTAAACCTGGGGGCTGCATCCGCCGTGGCAGTCGCAAAGCCGCAGACGTTTACCGGCACGGGCTCCGAGAACATTGGTACCGTGAAGGTGCCCGTTCAGTCCACGCTCCACTGGTTGTGCTCAACGTGTTCCCAGGACAACTTCCAGATCTTCAACAGCGTCACCGACGCGAGCGACATCGGCGTCAACGGTCTCAAGCAGACGGCCGGCAAAACGGTCGTGGACGCGGGCACCTACACCGACGTGCAGATCAACACTGAGGGCCAAAAATGGACGATCAAGATCACGTCGGACGACTAACCCCCATGAACCGAAGCCGCATCCTCACGATCCTGATTCTCGTGCTCTCGCTGCTGCTCCTGGCAGCCTCGCCAGCCTATGCCACCACCTCGGTGAGTCTGACCGCAGCTGTGAACGGGGCCAGCATTCAAGCGCAGGTCTCGGGGACCGCTGAAGACTGCAGCGATGGGGGCTTTGGTTGCTCGGGGCAGACGGTGACGCTCGTTGTTGATCCGAACTTGTCGGAGTGCATTTCGGATGTCGGCGAGACCATCGGCGGCAGCACGGCAATACCAGTCACGGGAGGCCCGTTCAACTTCACCTACACGCTGCCTGAGCAGGGCGGCACGTACGTCCTGTGCGCGTACGTCGACTACGACGCCGACGGCCTTGATCTTTATGCGACGGAAGTATCCGCCCCGGTGACGGTCACGGTGCCCGCGCAGCCATGCGTTTCAGGGACGGGCCAGAGTCTCGCGTTCTCGGCCCCGGTTGTTATTGCCTACGGACGGCGGGCCGTAATCTACGTGCATGACCCGTCCGACGATGTCGTGAGCAACATCACCCTTACGGGGAGTACGCCACCGAGCCCCAGTCCGTCCTACTCGCACCAATTCACATCGGACGAGATCAGCAGCCTTGAAGGCGGCGACGCGGTCGCCTTCTCCGCGACGCTGTCCCGACGCAAGACGGCTGCGGTGGTCAGCCTCGCGTATACCGAGAGCATCGGAGCACAGGTGAACGGGGCAGATGAGACCGAGGTGTGCACCACAAGCCAAACGACCGAGGTCAGAGGCATCGCCGGCGCCCTCCCGAGTGTCAAGGTCAAGAACCTCAGCAACGCTCTGACGAGTGGCAACCCGTCCGTTAGCGTGGCGTTCTCCGCCGCGGGCGGCTGCGCCCGGACGCGAAAGGTCCGAGAGAGCATCACCGTCACGGGAAGCGGCGCCAACCTGAGAGCGAGCACCACCGATGAGTGCTCCCAGCGCTGGACGCGGCGCGGGCATATCCCAGGTGTTTCAACGACCACGAAGAGGAACTCGTCAGGCAGCGTGTTCAGCTTCAAACCCGGGAAGGCGAACGCCAAATACCGTCTCGTGGTTCGTGTGAACGGACGCATAGTGAAGCGGGGCCACCTCACCGCCGTGTATAACCACCAACCCGCAAACCGGGTTTGGGAAGGGACGGACGAGTTCGTGAACTACTGCATCAACGATTCGCGACCAACGTACTCGCTGGACCTCCGGCTCTACTGCTGGAACCCGGCTATCACGACTAAGGGTGTCACCTTCGCATCGTCCTGATCACGGGCAGCAGCCAGCTTCTGGGACCGACTGGCAGGGGCGCCAAACAGGCAGGCAAACCGCGACCCGGTGGTGGATAAGTCCGCCGACACGCGCGCGGACATTCAGTTATGACTGCATCCGTTGAAACGCCATGACCAAGCGCGCCTGTCTCGGTAGCACCAAGAACGGCACGCGCTGCGGTGCCAACCCGCTCAAGCCGGGGACGGCTATCGACGGGATCACAGTCTCGGGCAATTACTGCCGTGCCCATGACCCGAATCTGCCCGATTCAGCTCGAATTCAAGGCAGGTAGCCGGGCGCAGGGCGGCCTCGCACGCCGAGAGCCGTGGAAGCTCTGCGTGAGCGCGTGGAGGCCGATATAGACCGTGTGCTCGCCCCACTGTTCGAGGCGCTCACAGCAACCCGTGCCGTCGTCGTCGGCAACGGCCCATCGGCTTACGTCGACGCCGTTGATGACTTCCCGACACGGATCGTCGCGGTGCGGGAGCTTTTGGATCGGGCATACGACAAGCCACGATCCGCGGTGAACGTGCTGACACGGGATGAGTTCATGGACCGTGTAGCGGAGATGGAGGCCGAGTTTGTTGAGCTTGACGAGCAGCTCGCGGTCGCCGAAGGCTCAAGCAACTCCTGCGGAGCTCGACCGGCGAACCTAAACCGCTTCCCGGCGGCCGGCAGGCTCTAGAAGACGCCTGAAGAAGTGGGTTGTGCGCGAGCGCGGTTTTCTCCGCACTTCTGGTCGCCCGGATTCCCCGCCCCATCTGGTTGTGAGCTGACACGGGGACGTTCGGCCACCCTACGGCGTCCGCGAACAGGGTTACGCCGCTTCCCGCGCTCGCTCGTAGACCCGCTGCAGGTAGAACTCTTTGAGCACGTCGCTGAATTCGTCGTCGTCGAGGATCCGTTTGAAGATTTCGGAGTTGTCGTCCATGCGGGTGACGATTGTGTTCATGAACTTGCGGTCGAACGCGAGTTTGAAGTTCTCAAGGGTGTTGTTTTGGGCTTGGTCGGAGAGTTCCTGGTCGCCGGCCCAGGTGGCTTCGAATTGGTCGAATAGCAGTTTGTCGGCGTCGGTGAAGTCGGTGCCGAACTTCTCGTTGAGCTGCTGCACGATGTCTGAGAGTGATTCGAGCTCGAGCTGGGTTTGCTGTGGTCCTTTGCCTTCGCCGAAGAATGAGCGCACCTCGCCGGTGTCGGCTTCTAGGGTCAGGTCGCCTTCGTAGGTGAGCTGCTGGCGTAGGTAGGTCAGCTGCACCTCGGTGCCGAGATCGAGGCGCTGCAAGGTCTCGACGTCGCGCAGGTAGAGGGAGAGCGCGCGGCAGTAGATGTAGTCGCGTTCCAGCGTTGGGTCGGTGTAGGCGGCGATCTGCGAGACGAATGCGTAGGTGCGCACGAACCGTGTAAGCGCCTGCCGAAACTCGGCGCGCGCATCCTCGCTAAGCGCCTGGAACCGTTCCTTCGCCGGCGCCAGCGCCGCGTAAGTCTTCGCGGAGCGCTCCGCCTCGTTGCCACCCTGGTTCAGCAGCACCGGGATCGCCGCGACGATCTCATCCTCACGCAGAACGTCGTGCTCGTCCAGCAGCCGGCGGGTATCGGAGAGGATGTTCGGATCGGTCGGCGGCGCGACCGTGACGCCGTGAAACTGTTCGAATGCCGCGACGATCTGGTCGGTGTCGTTGCGGAAGTCCAGCACGAACGTCCGCTCCTTATCCGGATGGATCCGGTTCAGCCGCGAGAGCGTCTGCACCGCCGTGAGTCCTTCGAGCTTCTTATCGACGTACATCGTCTGTAGTAGCGGCTGATCGAAGCCGGTCTGGAACTTCTCGGCGACGATCAGCAGGCCGTACTCCGGTTCGGCGAACCGCTCCGCGGTCTGCGACTCAGGAAACCCGTTCATCCCTTGCTCGCTGAAGCTCGCGCCGGTTTCATCCTCTAGCCGGCCGGAGAACGCGACCAGCGTCTTTAGCTCGCTGTAGCCGTGCTCTGCGATGTATTTGTCGATCGCCTGCTTGTAGCGCACGGCATGCAACCTTGATGAGGTCACGACCATCGCCTTCGCGCGGCCGCGCATCTCGTGCAGCGTGTGCGCGCGGAAGTGCTCGACGATGATCTGCGCTTTCTGCGCGAGCTGATAGGGGTGCAGACTCACGAACCGTGCGATCGCCTGCCGTGCTTTGGCCGGGTCGTACTTCGGGTCATCGAGTGCCTGCTTCTCGATCTTCCAGAAGGTGTGGTAGGTCGTGTAGCCCGAGAGCACGTCCATGATGAATCCCTCCTCGATCGCCTGACGCATCGAGTAGAGGTGAAACGGCTCATAGACCCCCGTCTGCGGGTTCAAGCGCCCGAACATCTCGAGCGTGCGGCCCTTCGGCGTCGCGGTAAAGGCGAAGAACGAGATATTCGACTGTTCGCGCTGACGGGCGCTGGCCCGCTTGGCCAGCGCCTCCTCCACCGGGTCAGCCGCCACCGCCAAAAGCCCGGTGTCCTCGGCCTCCGCGACGGTCAGCTCCTGCTTCTCATCGGCGCCAAGCGCGATCCGCAAGTCCTTCGCCGACTCGCCGCCCTGAGAGGAATGCGCCTCGTCGATCAGCACCGCGTAGTTGCGTGCCGCGATCCCTTCGACCTTGTCGAGCACGAACGGGAACTTCTGCAAGGTCGTGATGATGATCCGCGCGCGCTCGCCCAACAGCGCATCGGCAAGCTGCGCCGCGTTCTCATCGATCCTCTCAACCACGCCACGGGCGTGCTCGAACTGGTAGACGGTGTCCTGCAGCTGGTGGTCGAGCACCCGCCGGTCGGTGATCACAATCACCTTGTCGAACACCTTGCGATCCTTCTCATCGTGCAAGCTGGACAGCCGGTGCGCGGTCCACGCGATCGTGTTCGACTTCCCCGACCCCGCCGAATGCTGAACCAGATACGAGTGCCCGGCACCATTAGCCCGCGCGTCAGCTTCGAGCTTTATCACCGCGTCCCACTGGTGATAGCGCGGGAAGATCACCCGCTCAGCAGCCCTCTTCGCGGCCTTCGAGCCCTGCTCGGGACGCTCGATATGGATGAACCGCTGCAGAATGTCAAGCCACGCGTCCTTGACCCACACCCGTTCCCACAGATACGCGGTGCGGTGCCCAGCCAGGTTCGGTGGATTCCCCTTACCCAGCCCGTTGCCCTGGTTGAACGGCAAAAAGCGCGTGCTCTGCCCCTCAAGCTTGGTGCTCATCGCCACCGAGTCCGGATCAACCGCGAAGTGCACCACCGCCCGCCGACCCAACGTCACGTTCTGCGAATCACGATCCTTGCGGTACTGAGCAACCGCATCCTCGATCGACTGACCGGTCAGCTGATTCTTCAGCTCCGCAGTCGCAACCGGCAACCCATTCACGAACAAGCACAGATCAACCGTCTTATTCGAGCCCGGCTCAAACGGCAGCTGCCGCGTGACCGTCAACCGATTCGCGTCGTAACGCTCAACCAGCTCCGGCGCCGCGCCAGACGCCGGCTTGCGATACGACAGCCGGATCTCAACGTTGTTATCCCGCACACCGTGCCGCAGCACGTCAACCGTGCCGCGATCGTCGAGCTCCTGCGCAAGCCGCTTCACGAACCGCTCCCGCGCAACCGGCTCCGAGCCGCCATGCACCTTCACAACCCGCGCCCACGCCTCAGGCTGCGTCGCCGCGATGAACGCGAACAACTCCGCCCGATCAAGCCCCAGCACCGCATCGAAATCCGCCCGATCCTTCGGCGACGTCCCCACCTTGCAGGCTCGATATCCGCCGCGAGCAACAAGTCTCTCGACGATCTCGTCCTCGAACAGCCTTTCGTTAACCCCGGTCATGCCGCCACCGGGATTTCGAGCTGGCCGGTCACGGCAGCAGTGATCAGAGTCTGACGGCGCTCGCGGAGTAGCCCGATCTGCGCGTGAAGTTGAGCATTGACCCTCATGCCGGCGCGGCGCGATTCGTCAATGACCTGAGCAACGCGACGCTGTACTTCAAGGCATGGCGTGGGTACCGACAGCTCTGCGATCTGCGCGATGTTAACGCGACTAAACGTCGATCCCACTTTGAGCTCCTCAAGCTGGTCGAGGCCAAGCGTGTTCAGGAAGTAGGTCAAGAACAGCTGGTCGGCTTTGGCCGACGTGATTAAGCAAACGTCCTGGCCCATGCAAAACGGCTGGTCGGTATCGACGTAGGACGCAATCCCAATGGATGCGTTCCTGCTGTAAATGATGTCGCCGCGCTTTGGGCGTCTGCCATTCTCGGTCAAACGCTTGAAATCCCTCTCGGTCACAAATCTATGCGGACCTCTGAGGTCAAGCCGCCCCGGTGTCGCGTCTCCTGGACTGACCACCGGAAATCCCGACGGAACGTAGGTCGGCGTGACGTGCTTGCAGTCGATGATCCGCCAGGTGCGCTTTAGGGGTGTGGTCACATGCTCGGCTGCCGCCATCAGCCGGACGCGCGTTTTGGTCGCCAGTCGGTCCTCGACAAGCGCCGCCATCCGCTCCTTCGCGGCGATGAGGGCGTCGATTCGTGCGGTCTCGCGGTCGAGGTAGTCGGCGATCGCCCGCTGCTCGTCGAGCGGCGGGAGCGCCACCCGCTGCGAGTAGGCTCTCTCGCGGCTGAGGCCTGGCACGCCGACGTCCTCGCTCAGCTCGTCAAGCCTGAGTGTTTGGAGCGCGTAGTACAGCCATCGCAGATCAGCTCTGGTGTATCGATCGTCGACGTAGAACGTGGTGTCGATGGCGAACAGCGGTTCGTCGCTGAACTGAACCTTGCCGAACGATCCTTTGCGACCAATCACCACGGCTGGTCCATGCGCGTTGGCGACGTCATGCCATCCCACCCGCCCGTTTGATCCGTACACAGGAACGCCACCGTCCTGCCGCATCGAGTCGGCCATGCTATCTCCGTAGGCGAATGCCGCGATGCGACGAAGATGCACCAGCGGATACGTCACCTGGTGACCTCCGCCAGGAGATCTTGGATCTCGTCCTCGAGCCCTCGGATTTCGGCGTCGATCTCCTCAAGCGGCCTTGGTGGCACGTATTTGTAGAAGTGGCGGGTGAGGGGGATTTCGTAGCCGATCTTCGTCCTGGTGTAGTCGACCCAGGCGTCGGGGACGTAGGGGAGAACCTCGTCGCGCGTGTACTGGTCGATGGCGTCCTCGTAGGCCGGGGTTTCGAACCGCTCGGTCGGATCTTCCTCGAAGGTCAGCGGGACGAGCGGCAACGGCACGTTCTCCTGGTCGCGCAGGTCGGGGTCGGGCTCCTGGTTGCCTTTGCGGTCGGTGACCGTCGGCGCGTCCTCGTCGCGCACTGCGAGGCCGGACCAGACCGCCTTCTGAGCGGCCGCTGGCACGCCTAACTCTGTGATCCGCGAGCCGAGTGCCTTGACGATCTGCTTCTGGGTTTCGTAGGTCGAGCCGCGATGGTCGGCGAGTAGGTGCTGCAGCAGCTCGCGTACTTGCTCGGGCTGCTTCTGCAGCGCCTTCGCCTGCAGGGTCACCTGGATCGTCTCGTCGCTGACCTCCCAGCGCAGCTTCAGCGGCCGCTCGACCGTGACTCGCAGGAAGCCGAAGGCCTCGTTCGGGAAGATCTTCACCTTCTCGTTCTCGGTGAACTTGCCGTAGAGGCGGGTGATCTCGTCGATCTGCTCATCGGAGATCGCCTTGCGCTTGTCGCCGAGTGACTTGCGCATCTTCACGAAGTACTCGCGCGCGTCGATCAGCTGCACCTTCCCGCGCCGCTCCGGCGACTTACGGTTCGTGACAACCCAGAAGTAGGTCGAGATACCGGTGTTGTAGAAGAGCTGGTCCGGCAGCGCGACGACCGCCTCGAGCCAGTCGTTCTCGATGATCCACCGGCGGATCTCCGACTCACCGGAGCCGGCGGCGCCGGTGAACAAGGGGGAGCCGTTGAACACGATCGCCAGCCGCGAGCCGCCCTCTGACGTGGGCTTCATCTTCGAGATCATGTGCTGCAAGAACAGGAATGAGCCGTCGTTGATCCTTGGCAGCCCCGCGCCGAAGCGGCCGGTGAAGCCCTTGGTCTCATATTCGGCCTTGACCGTGTCCTGCACTTTCTTCCACTCCACCCCGAACGGCGGGTTGGCGAGCAGGTAGTCGAACCGCCGACCCTGGTGGTGGTCCTCTGAGAACGAGTTGCCGTACGTGATCCTGGAGGCGTCGAGGCCCTTCATCATCATGTCCGCGCGGCACGTTGCATAGGTCTCGGCGTTGAGTTCCTGGCCGAAGACCTCAAGCGTCGCCGCGGGGTTCAGCTCGCGCAGGTAGTCACGTGCGACTGACAACATCCCGCCGGTTCCGCAGGCGGGGTCAAGCAGCGTCTTGACGATCCCCGGCTTGGTCAGCGCGTCGGCGTCGTCGATGAACAGCAGGTTCACCATCAGCTTGATGACTTCCCGTGGCGTGAAGTGCTCGCCGGCGGTCTCGTTCGACATCTCGGAGAAGCGGCGGATCAGCTCCTCGTAGAGGTAGCCCATCTCGATGTTCGAAACCTTGTCCGGATGCAGGTCGATCTCCGCGAACTTCCCGACCACCTGGTAGAGCAAGTTCGCGCGATCGAGCCGCTCGATCTGCACCTCGAAGTCGAACTTCTCAAGCACATCCTTCGCCGCCGGCGAGAACCCCTGGATGTAAGAGCGCAGCGCGTCGGCGATGTTGCTCGGATCATCCAGCAGCCTCGTGAACGTCAGCTTGCTGGTGTTATAGAAGGTCTCGCCCGCCGCCGCTCGCAGAATCGGCTCGACGTTCTCAATCCGACCTGACAGCTGCCGGTGCTTGGCCAGCACCGCGTCCTTCGTCGGCTCAAGCACGCAGTCCAGTCGCCGGATCACCGTCAGCGGCAGGATCACCCGCCCGTACTCGGACTGCTTGTAATCCCCGCGCAGCAGATCCGCGACCGACCAGATGAACGCTGCATGATTGTCCAGATCAGTCAACCAGCCGACTCCCAGTCTCCAGCGTGTTTGAGCAACCAAGGCTACGCCAGATCGCAACGTCGCCATATGAAGGTTGGGCTTCGGGCAGGCGCGACGATCACTCTGACGGATAGCACTTGCGCGACGACGACGGCATCCGCTGGCGTTTGCCCGACTCGGATCTGGTGGCCGTATTCGGCCGGATGCGGCCACCAGGCATCGACGCGCGAGACCACCGCTGCAGCGTCGAAGCAGTGGCCGATGCTGGGCGCTCGGTGGATGGTTGACTTTCCTTCAGCCTTCCCAGCTCAATTGAAGGCGCGGGCTCATGGCGGGTGTGACCTCGCCGCGGGACCCCCGCCAGCGCGCGTATCACCGGGGCCGCATCAATGCCGCAATCGCCGCGGTGGCAGCAGCTGAGATCAGCGTCGATTACATCGCGAGCGTTGCGCGACCCGAGCACATGACCGACGACGATTACAAGCATTTTTCGAGCTGGCTCGTGACCGAGGGCATGAAGAGCTGGGCAACGAAAGTCGCGCAGGCCAACGAAGCGTTGGCCCGTGTCCTGCCCTACGTTCCCGCCTTAGCGGACCTACCCCCGTTCCAGCCTGACAGCCGCCATCGTGGAGGCCACGCGGAGATCATCGCAAAACTTCGAGCGGCCCTCCGCCAGTAACGGGTTGTGGCGGCCACCAGCACGCGCCGCCACGCAGACCGTAAGAGCGACGGCTTCGCTTGGCCCCACCACGTCGTTCTCACCTCCGGTGTTGGCGTGCAAGCTGGTGCAGAGCGAGCGGCGTGAGACTTATCGCCTACGCGTGCTCGGTACCGCTCGGCCCTCCGGGCGTTCGCCACCACTACCCGCCAGCACGTACCTACGCCCGATCAGACTGGGGAATTTCCGTGATCAACACTGAGGAGAAAACCGCGATCACGCACAAAGACGGGGTTGACGGGTTGGGGGATTGCCGTGCGCGTCGGTGACGGCGACATTGACTGGCTGGATCTCCGGACGTTGGGGAGCTGAATTGCTGGCGGGTGGTGCAGCGACGCCCGGCTTGATCGGGGGTCTGCTGGACGCAGGAGCACAACGGCGTAGGGCCTGGACACGGCCACATACTCTTCACGCCTCCGGGCGTGGAGACTCAATCCTCCCTCAGGTCAAAGCCCCGTCGATCACCCTAACCGGGATCGGCGGGGCTGCACCTATCTCTAGTCAGGATGGACGTGGGGGCTGGTCCTCGCGGGTTGTAGGTGCGCGGGTTAGCCTCGGCGGTGATAGGGCCGTCTTGGGCCAGAGCCGCAGACAACTGGAGGACCAGCCATGCCTGACGTTA